>ODAI013754724.1_pt1 | contig 26235 bp, 21 predicted proteins | sample 1539321 | NCBI WGS metagenome assembly ODAI01 (sample SAMN02144231, study PRJEB22623) | gut metagenome | biome: sheep rumen | host: Ovis aries | place: New Zealand
CACATTTTTAAGGTTATGCTCCCTCGCACCCTTTATGATTATTTCGTTAATGGGCATTTTATCAACTCCGTTTAATATCAGTTATCCATCTCAATAAAAGCATAATAAAGACCTTGTATACTAGCACAGAATGAGACTTCTGCGTTGCCGTTATCGTTCAGGTCATCAATGAAACTATCAATATAGTCACTATATACGCCTTGTGTTTTAAAGAAAACACTTTTCATATTTATCCATTGCTAACCATCCACAGGTCACTTTTTCTCCCCTTTGAGTTCAGCTATCCTGTCACGCAGGAATGCTGCGTGCTCAAATTCAAGAAGCTTCGCAGCTTCTTTCATCTCGCGGGTCAGCTTGTCTATAAGCTTCTGCTGTTCTGCCTTTGAAAGCTTCACAGCCTGTCTTGCGGAATATTCCGCTTCTTCCTTTGTGGATATCTCAATGACATCTCTTATATCCTTGACTATGGTCTTGGGAACTATGCCGTGTTCCTCATTATATTTTTCCTGTATAGCACGTCGTCTTTCAGTCTCACGTATGGCACTCTCCATCGAGCGTGTCACGCTGTCGGCATACATTATTACCATACCTTCCGAGTTTCTTGCCGCTCTGCCTATGGTCTGGATAAGCGAACTTTCCGAACGCAGGAAGCCTTCCTTGTCAGCATCTAGTATCGCAACAAGTGAAACCTCGGGCAGATCAAGACCCTCTCTCAGAAGGTTGATACCAACAAGCACATCAAACTCGCCCAGACGAAGATCGCGTATTATCTCCATACGCTCAATGGTATCAATATCATGGTGCATATACCGCACCTTAACATCAAAGCCCTTCAGATAGGCAGTAAGATCTTCAGCCATCTTTTTTGTGAGCGTAGTCACAAGCACACGCTGACCTTTCTCTACCCTTTTGTTTATCTCGCCAAGCAGATCCTCTATCTGACCATCGGTAGGTCTTACGGATATCAGCGGATCGAGAAGTCCTGTAGGTCTTATCACCTGTTCCACTATCTGCTGCGACTTTTCTTTCTCTATGGGCCCCGGGGTAGCTGATACAAATATAGCCTGATTTATGCGCTCGTAAAATTCATCGAACTGCAAAGGGCGGTTATCCAGTGCCGAGGGCAGACGGAAACCGTAATCCACCAGAGTCTGCTTACGCGCCCTGTCCCCTGCGAACATTCCCCTTACCTGCGGCAGTGAAACGTGAGATTCGTCCACCATAAGCAGAAAATCATCCGGCATGAAGTCAAACAGCGTGAAAGGTACAGCACCCTTTGAACGTCTTGCCAGTACGCGGGAATAGTTTTCTATTCCGCTGCAGAAGCCTATCTCCTCCAGCATCTCCATATCGTAATTCGTCCTCTGCTGTATACGCTGTGCTTCTATCAGCATACCTCTGTCCTCGAAGTATTTCACACGTTCAGCAAGTTCTTCCTTTATCTCGCCGATAGCATCCAGCATTTTCTCGCGGCCGACGATATAATGAGATGCAGGAAAAACAGCAGCGTGATTCAGCGTTGAGAGCACTTCCCCAGTCAGCACGTTCACCTCACATATACGGTCGATCTCATCTCCGAAGAACTCGACTCTCAGCGCCTTATCCGTGGAATCCGCAGGGAATATCTCAACCACGTCGCCCCTTACGCGGAACTTATTTCTTACAAAATTGATGTCGTTTCGCTCGTACTGTATCTTCACAAGCTCCGCAATAAGCTCATCACGTGATTTTTCAGCTCCCTTGCGTATACTTACCACCATGGACTTATACTCTGACGGATCACCAAGGGAGTATATGCATGAAACACTGGCTACTATTATAACATCCCGCCTTTCGGTTATAGCCGTAGTAGCAGAATGACGCAGCTTATCTATCTCATCGTTAATAGAACTGTCCTTTTCTATGTACACATCTGTACTGGGAACATAGGCTTCGGGCTGGTAGTAATCGTAGTAGCTTACAAAATACTCCACCGCATTGTTCGGGAAAAACTCCTTGAACTCCGAACAAAGCTGTGCCGCAAGTATCTTGTTATGAGCAAGTACAAGGGTCGGACGGTTTAACCGCTCGATAACATTAGCCATAGTAAAAGTCTTGCCCGAGCCCGTAACGCCCAGAAGCGTCTGCTCCTTCATACCCGATTCTACGCCCTTTACCAGAGCATCCACTGCTTCAGGCTGATCGCCGGAAAGCTTATAATCCGAAACCAGTTGGAATCTATCCACGAACACCAAACCTCCCTGCTGAAAAAACACAGAAATAATATGCGAACAATCGTTTACTATTATACATCGTAAGGAGCGTTATGTCAAGAGATTTTTCGTTAATTACAGGCATTCCGACCTTTGCCGTCAACTACTCTGCTGATAACAAACAAACGTCCGAGCAGAACGTTTGTTCTCTGATACTAACTGCCATTCATCCGCAAAAAAGCAGGCACACTCACTCTGTACATCTACAGAATTCCGCATACCTGCTTTGATACTTATTCGGTTTTTATTATTCAGCCTAAGCCAGTGTTTCAAGTGAGTACTTTGCACTGTACTCTTTGAGCTTCTTCTCGTAGGTCTCGGGACCGTGCTTGTGCAGTTCGTCCAGATATTCGTGCTTTTTAAGGGTCTCATACTGCTGTTTTGTCGAGATAAGATATATTGCTATATTCGAGCAGTGATCGGATATCCTCTCCACATTGGTAAGTATATCCAGGAAATGTATTCCGACTTCGATAGGACACTGACCGTTCTTTGAGCGGTCGATATGTACCGCCTTGAGTTCTTCCACCAGGCGGTCTACCACCTCTTCAAGAGGTTCTATCTCAGTCAGTACATTCATATCCATAGTCTTTGTTGCTTCTATCGCAAGACCGATTATCTCGGAAATAGCGCCGTGAACTACACTGAGCTCCCAGTTAGCCCTTTCAGAGAAGTGTGCTTCTTCCTCATAAAGCACATTTGCTGTTTCACAGAGGTTCACCGAGTAGTCACCGATACGTTCAAACTCGCTTATCAGGTGGAATAGGGTAGTTACCATTCGTCCCTCGTCCTCGTTCAGCTTACAGTCATTCAGCTTGATGAGGTACTGACCCACACGGTCTTCCAGCCTGTCCAGAAGTTCCTCACGCTCGTTGATCTTCTCTATCTCCCTCATGTCATACTTATCGAACATCATGCAGGCAGATTCAAAGTTCTTGCGGGCATATATACCCATCTGAACGACTGCTTCCCTTGTCTGTGCGATAGCAACATTCGGGGTAACAAGGAATCTTTCGTCCAGCAGATCTTCCTTGGAGAATACGTCTTCTTCCTCGCCAGGCTTATCGCGAACTGTGATGCAGGCAAGCTTTTCAAGTACACCCGCAAAGGGTATGAATATCGCAGTCACGATAACGTTGAACAGTGTATGGAAGTTTGCTATGTCACCGTCATCGAATCCTTCATTCCAGAATGACCAGCCCACAGTGAACTGAACTGCGTATATCACTATCAGGAACAGTATAGTACCGATGGAATTGAAGTAAAAGTGCAGCAGTGCCGCTCTTTTTGCGTTTTTGGAAGATTTCAGTGACGACAGCAGAGGTGTCGCGCAGGTACCTATGTTTGTACCCATGATTATCGGGAATGCCGATGCAAACAGTACTGCGCCGCCCGAGCCGCTTGCGATTATCTGTAGTATACCTACCGCAGCCGCACTGGACTGTGTGCAGATAGTTACGACTATACCGACCAGTATACCAAGCGCAGGGTTCTTCAGCAGACTGAATATCTTCTGAACCGTATCGGGATCCTTGAAAAGAGGTCCGATAGAGTTCTTCATGGTGGTTATACCCGTGAACAGTATCGCAACGCCCAGCAGTATCTCGCCCACCGTCTTTTTCTTGTTCTTCTTCGAGAACATTATTATACCCATGCCCGCTATCGCCAGCATTGCTGAAAGATTTACGGGGTTTACAAGGTTTATCAGAAAACTGTCAGATTCACCAACACTTGCAAGTCTGAGTATATGAGCTGTCATGGTCGTGCCGATATTCGCACCCATGATTATTCCCACCGCGCCGCGGAGCTTCAGAAGTCCCGCATTAACAAGACCGATAACTATTACCGTAGTCGCAGTCGAGGACTGCACCGCAGCAGTCACAACAGCGCCGAAGAATATACTTGTGAAGATATTGCCCGATACTTTTGCAAGTATCTTTTCCATAAGTCCGCCGGCAGATTTTTCAAGACCCGAACTAAGGGTCTTCATACCGTACATGAACATCGCCAGTCCGCCTATCGCGACCAGTATGTTGAAGAAGATAGACATATTTTTACTCCTTTACTTTCCTCGACAGCCCCCCGGCCGCCCTCGTTTCGTTAACTCTATCATACTCCTGCATCATAAATTATAACTTAAAAAACTGCTCTTGTCAATCACTTGCCGATTAGAATGCCTATCGGCTAACAATGTCGATTATTAGAGATTTTGCACAATTGGTAACGATATCATCCGACATAGCGTTTTATTACTAAATTCCCCGATACAACAATCATTGATTTCCTCAGCATCACCCGGATCACTATTGAAAAAACTTTCAAAAAGTTCTTGAAAAAGATAAAAAAATGTTGTATAATAAAAATGGATTTCTGTACACGTAAGTACAGAGGAGAGTGTAAATGAGTTTCTAAGATTTAGGAGGTTAGTTTCTTTTTTATGGAGACGAGAAAAGAAGATCTTGCCAGAATGATCGCCAGGAATATGTCCATGACAGAAAATTTCGGTGATGATCCCGAGCCTGTAAGGGGCGTGACGGATTTCGGCGAGGATGCTTTCGATACTGTTTATGCCTCTGCCGCGAGAGAAAGATATCCGCGTAAAAAGCGCACAGGCAGTTCATCAGGCAGCAGGAACAGTACCGCACAAAGACAGCGCAGCGGCAGTCACACTGCAAAGTCCGCAGGCAGCAAACGCAGCACAAATACATCCGCTGTCAGAAAGCAGGCCGCAAAGGTCAAAAAGAAGAAAAAGAAAAAGATGACCGCGACCAAGGCAGCCCTGATCTGCACATGCATACTGCTGACAGGTCTTGTAACGGCAGGCGGCGTATTTATCATAGGCAGAAAAGCTTATGAGGACACCTTTCTCGACAACACTTACATAAGCGGTGTTGATGTGGGCGGAATGGACAAGAAACAGGCTCTGGCAGAGTTAAAAAAGAAGTCCGTCATCCCGGAAACTGTTTATATTACCAAAAGGGACGGCTCAGGGATGAATATCGCACTGAAAGATATAGGCTACGTCGATAATACAGAGGAACTTATAAACAAGTACTATAACGGTCAGGATCACGGCAAGTGGCTCAATGCCAAGTTTGAAAAGGATGAATACTCCATAAAGAATTCATTCCACTACGACAAGAAAAAACTGGAAAATCTGCTGGCGCACAAGCTTATAAAGAATCAGAAAGCCAAGCCGCCAAAGGACGCTTATATAACCCGCAGCGACAGCGGCAGTTTCGTTGTTGTAAACGAAGAAGACGGCGATACCATAGATACAAACAAGATACAGCTGCTTTTCGATTACGTCGAGAGCGAACTTGATAATATGAATTTTGATATTGCTATCGGCTCGGTTGACTGCTACAAAAAAGCAAAGATCCATGCAGATGACCTTTATGAACAATGCCAGAAGCTCAACAATCTGGATAGTATCGAAATTGTATTCGATTTTCACCAGGGCACTGAGAAGATTGACGGTCTTACCATTACGAAATGGATAGGCTTTGATGAGGACGATCCTGTAAATTCTCTGGAGGTAGACCGCGATCAGGTCGAGCAGTATGTAAATCGTTTAGCAAGCAAATATGATACCTTCGGCAAAGACAGAGAATTCGTATCTACCAGCAGGGGCGCGATAACAGTACCCCAGGGCGCAGGCTGCTATGGATGGTGGCTTAACAAAGACGCTATGACGGACTATATCATAGAAAGCATAAAGAACTGCGAATCAAGCAGGACAGAAGCTATATATTATGTCAACCCCGACTCGACTTACAGCTATACCTGCAACCCCGACTGGCTCACTGCCGAATCGGATTTCAGCGATACCTATTTCGATGTGGATCTCGCGAAGCAGCATCTATGGTACTATGAAAACGGCGAGATGAAAATGGAAAGCGATTTCGTATCAGGCTATCCAAGCGAATCCAGAAACACTCCTGCGGGAGTATATAAGCTTTGGCTGAAGGAGCGCGGCAAGACACTGGTCGGCAGTTCGGACGGACAGTCCTACGCTTCTTATGTTGAGTTCTGGAACTATTTCAGCACCATAGGCATAGGTTTCCACGATGCTTCCTGGCAGGGAGGAGTCTTCGGAGGAGATAAGTATAAATCTCCAACATGGGGCAGCCACGGCTGTATAAATCTGCCATACGATGCAGCAGAGTACATATACAACAACGTTCCGTTAGACACGCCTGTATTTATGTACTGGTAAAAAGCAGACAGCCGACGGAGTCAATATCCGTCGGCTTTTTTCTTGAAACAATATATGGATGGTGACAGGATATGAACAGAAAAATAGTATTAGTGATATCGCTGCTTGCAGCTGCACTTTGTCTTGCTGCCTGCAGCAATAAGGAAAAACCAAAGCAGACAGCCAGCAAAGCTGACAAGGAAACTTCCGCAGCTAAGGATGATGAATCTGCTGCAGAAGGCGAAGAGGATACCTTGGGTGTATTGAAGGATATGTATGAGGATAAGCCCTCGGCGATAAAAGGGCTGATACTCGAATCAAAATCCACCTGGCGCAATTCACCCGATATAGAGGAGATGGCAGAGGAAGGCTACACAAAGAAAGTCGCTATATCCGATTTTGAACTTGACGAAGTATTTGAGATGTACATCGACACCGATCTCGATGACGGCTGGAACATCTATATATGCCGTCAGGACAGTGTAGGCGATATGTCATCACTCACCGAGGAAAAGCTGAAAGAACTCAGTGAAAAAGGCGGATTCGCCAACGACTACGGCAACAAGCCCGACAAAGAAAAACACGGAGATCTTGGCGGAATGTGCGTGGCTTCCGATGAAGCCACCGAGGGCATATACGATATGTTCTTCGTCCGCGGCGGTGAGATAGACAGCTATATCGAGCTTGAAATAACAAAGCCGTCCAACGCAGAATAACGGACGGCAGAAAAGAGGAACATAATGAAAAAGATACTTGTGATACACGGACCGAACCTCAATCTTTTGGGCGAAAGAGAGCCCGGAGTATACGGCACTGATACATTCGAGAGCATAAACGATGAGATAGTTGCGCACGCACTCGGATACAGTATCCACTGTGAGGTATTCCAGTCCAACCATGAGGGTGAGATAATAGACGAACTGCATCTTGCAAGAAAGAAATTCGACGGTGTTGTGCTGAATGCAGGTGCGTATACCCATTACAGCTACGCTATCCGCGATGCCATAGCCGCTATAAAGATACCCGTGGTAGAAGTACACCTCAGCAATATCCACGCAAGGGACGAGTTCCGTGAAAAGTCCGTGATAGCCCCCGTATGCGTGGGTCAGATAAGCGGTTTCGGCAAGTATTCTTATCTCATGGCAGTTGATGCACTCAATTATAAGTGGAGCGAACAGGCTGAATAATACGTATACAGAATTTCTTTCAAAACTGCCCAATACGACGGCATCAGAGGATACCTGCAGAAAAAATGGTATAAAAGCCATTCCCACGCTTGCTGGTATGATGCACATAAAGCCAAGGAAAAGCTCTATTTCAGATATTGGACATTTGAGATCGCTGCATTGATGAAAGCACTCAACATAAATGCGGACAGCCTGAACGGTGTCGAGTACTTTCCTTATGAGATGTATTCTTATTAAATAGAACGAGGGTGTAAATTATGACAAGGCTTGAACGCCTGCAGGAAAAACTCGACGAAGGTACCTGCGGCATCATCACTGACGATATAAACAGACGTTACTTTACGGGAATGAGATCCAGTGCAGGAACACTGCTGGTATTCCCTGAAAAAAGCTATCTGATAATAGATTTCAGGTACATCGAAAAAGCCAGCGCGACAGTAAAGGACTGTGAAGTACTGCTTGAAGCCAGAGGCAGTGAAAAATATGTCCAGATAAACGAGCTTCTTGAAAAGCATGGTACCAAGACAGTTGCCATAGACAGCCAGACCTGTACCGTCAGCGAACTGGCATCTTACCGCAAACAGCTGAATGCTGAGATACCGGGCGACGGCCGTTTCGGACGTACCATACGCAAACTGCGCATGGTCAAGTCTGCTGACGAAATAGAAAAAATGATAGCCGCACAACGCATAGCCGAACAGGGTTTCGAGTTCATGCTGGGCTATATAAAAGAGGGTCTGACAGAGCGCGAAATGCAGCTGAAGCTGGACTATTTCATGCTTTCCCACGGTGCGGAAGCTCTCAGCTTTGATACGATAGTGCTGAGCGGACCAAATACATCTCTTCCTCATGGTGTGCCCTCGGACAGAAAAGTGCAGAAGGGCGAGTTCGTACTTATGGACTTCGGCGCAGTTGTTGACGGCTATCACAGCGATATGACAAGGACAGTATGCGTGGGCGAACCTACCGACAAGATGCGCAAGGTTTACGACATAGTCCTGAAAGCCCAGCAGGCAGGTATCAACGCCCTTAAAGCGGATATCTCCGGCAAGGACTTTGATGCTGCCGCAAGAGATATCATATCAGCTGCAGGCTACGGCGATAATTTCGGACATTCACTGGGTCACGGTGTAGGTATTGAGATACACGAAGAACCCTACGGGTCACCTGTTTCTCAGGCACTTATACCCGAAAATTCCGTTATCACCATTGAACCGGGCATATACCTTGAAGGTGAGTTCGGTGTGAGGATAGAGGACTTCGCGGTTGTAAAAAATAACGGCTGCGAAAATATGACTCTCGCAAGAAAAGAGCTTATCTGCTTATAACGATCGGGTCTGACATATTTAAACGGATCCAAACAGAATCAAACATAATATAAGGCTGCGTGTTCCTTACGAGCACGCAGCCTTTCAGTTTTTGTCGTACTTTATAATATCAGCACACTGTCGTTCAAATCGAACGCAGGATCATCAGTTTCTCAGATAATCATTAAGCTCCTCAATGCTCATTCCGCCTATACCGATATAATCGAGCGTATATCTGTCATCAACAAAATAGTTAGTCTGATGGAATGCACCGCCCAGAATGATCATAGCGTCAATGACAGGTGTCGGAACTCCGTATGCAACACCAAGGTCATGATACAGCTTACAGCTTACCGGGATATCCTCTGTCAGGTATCTGTGATTTATGTTGTTCGGGCCTACATTTCCCTCATCGGAAGGCTGATCAAGCGGGAAAACGACATTATCGTTTCCATCTTTATCAAGACCCATATACTCCTGCGTCAGAACACTTCTTCTGGAGAAGAACATCTGCTTCTTGTACCTCGGACATCCGACACCAAGTTTCTTTGCAAGTGCTATCTCTTCATTGAAGAATTGATACTGTACCTCACAAATAGAAGGGCATAGTCCGTGAGAATACATTGAATATGTCTCCGGTGCATTTCCGTAGACAAGTACCCAGTTCTCCATACTTGATACACCAAGAACAGATGCCGGGACATGGATAACCGGATTTACATTAGCAAAATCAATATCCAGGATCGTATCACCCTTAACAGGACCATCACCTTGTGTAACACTGTCCATAGCCGGAAGATATCTGGATGCTTCAATAAAATCATCGCTGTCCTTTGCAGGCATAGCAGCACCTCTGAGGCTGATAGCTCTGTACTTTACGCCAACATGAGGCAGCCAGTAATCATTGATCTTTTCAATTCTTGTACCATAAGGAGCAGAAGACCATCCGCCAACTATAACGTCTTTAGTGCAACCTGCCTCTCTCATCATCTTTCTTAGCAGAAGACTTGCCCAGTTATCTGTAAATACCATTACGACCTGTCCGTCTTCAAGACAAGGTATCAGCTGCCTGAACATAGCTTCATGTCTCCAGGAAGTTGTAGCAACGCATATTATTCCCGCACCCTTTACAACCTCTGCCATATCAGTAGAGATTACATCAAGATAAGCTTTGCCGGAGCGCTCAAACCCGTCCCTGTTGCGTTGAATGCCGTCAAGAAGTATCCCCGATTTATGAAGTATCTTCATTGAACTCTCGTAATACTCCTCACTGCCCCATAGTCTGACTTCCGAACCTGCCAGCTTACAATCTGCAGCTATCGTTTTACCTACTGCACCACTTCCAAGGACCGCTACAGGCATCCCTTTTAAATATGACATATCTCTGCTCATTATCTTTCCTCTTTTCAATATTATATTTTATCACCCTGACGCACCAAGCAATACAGCCCTTTTACAGTGATCTCAATAGATACTCAATATCACATCTGCTTTCAGATCGGTGTGCCAAAGAGATAACCAATTTTATTTCTGATTATCCCGTTTACACACCAATTAATTTGGTGTAATATCAGAACTAGAAATGCTCGGCGGTTATCCTTTCCCCGCCGCAGGCGGGGAAAGGATAACATCAACATGATGATTCATTGTTATATAGCACTTTGTAATGGTGTGTTAAAGGGATAACCATGATTTTATTTATAATCACGGTCATTATCCAGATCGATCGGACAGATAATGTTCTTGCCGTCCGTTGAAAACACTTTCATTTTTTCTGCAAAATGATCCGTAGTACGATCCATATCTGCGATGGAATCTGCTGTGAATGAGAAAGTCGCAAAATATGATCTGGTACTTCTGTTATCTATTTTTTCTCCCTCATTATAAAAAACGATATCATCAGTGAGCTTATCATATTTACATAGCTCGTACACATTATCCATGTTTTCTATGATATGTCCGTCATACGCAAAGAAATATAGTCTTGCATATAATTTTGAAGGAACGTATCCCCTGCTTTGTATCAGTTTCTCTTTCAAAGCAGCTTTATCATAAACACAATCCAGCAGCAGCTGATTTATACTCAGCCCTGAATGAGCGCCTATGATATCATGTTCAAATGCAAGTATCCTTCCTGCTATCTCACATACTGTAAGAGTACCTTTGTAGAAAAAGCACTGCATTGACAGCACGCCGTACTTCTGACCGACAGCATCTGCAAATTTCTGGAGCGTCACCCTTGCTGCTTCAATGATGTCATCATGCCGTGAAGTATTGTAAAAAATACGGCTCAGTCTTGGTATGGACTTATCTTCACATCTGGTCTTCTCACGGTCTCCGCAGCTGATAACATAGACCTTTCCTTCCGCAACAAACGAGGTGATATTGTATTCTCCTCCCTTGCTGTATTCCTCGACCAACACCTGTTCTGAATGTGAGATCTCTGCCGACTTTTCTGCATACAGCCGAAGTTCTTCGCTGTTGTTTACCACATATATCCCCTTTGAGCCCCATGCATTCGAGGGCTTTACCACAAGAGGAAAACTCAATCCTTTGATATCCTCATCGGAAAAAACCTTGTTTATAATCCGGTTTTCCGGAACGCTCACACCCAGAGAACGCAGCAGATCCTTTGCCTGTTTCTTATCCCTATAGTATTTGAGCATATCTGCCGAAGCATACCATTCAATACCTGCTTTATGCGCTATCTCAGTTATTTTTTCAAACACAAGATCAGAAAATGATCCCAATATGCCATCAGCCTTTTCTCTGATACACATCTCAGCAACTTTTTCCGTATCACGTATATCAATATCATAATACTTATCTGCTATATTCTTCGCGTGTCCGTTCTTATAACCGTCACATACTATCGTATAATAACCGCACTTTTTTGCCTCTATGACCAACTGAACATTTTCGTATAAAGAACCGATAATTACTAATCTGTGCTGCATTTCTTACTATCCCCACCATATCTGTTTTCACAATTGATAGCTTCACTTATCACATATATAGGTCTGTTCTTGACCTCATTAAAAATATTGCCGATATATATGCCTACTATACCCAGCATCATCAGTATCAGTCCACCCATAATGACTACCGCTGCAATAATACTCGTCCAGCCGGCAAGTATATCACGTCCCATGATCTTCTGGATTATAAGCACCAGTATGTATATCATAGCAAGAGATGACAGAATGAAACCCAGCTTAATAGACAGCTTCAGAGGTTTATTGGAATGAGTGGTTATAAGAGAAACTGCGAACCGTATCTTTTTCCGCATATTATAAGACGATCTGCCCTCATAGCGTTCTTCACATTCGATATCTATCGAAGTCTGTCTGAATCCGAGCCACTTTATGAACATCTGATACGCACGGTTCTGTTCTCTCATCCTGCAATAATTTTCAATAACAGATCTGCGAGATACACTGAAATTTCCTATCGAAGGATCTATATCCTCCTCAGTAAAATAGCTCAGCACGCGATAGAACGATCTTGATAGAAAAAGTGTGACAGCAGTATCCTTTCTTTGGATCCGCCTTGCAAATACAACATCATACCCTTCCTGCGCTTTCTTATAAAGATCAACGATCGCTTCCGGCGGATCTTGAAGATCACAATCCATAACGACTACCCAATCACCCGTACATATATCAATACCCGCTGTGATCGCATTAGCCTGTCCGAAATTACGTGAAAGATGTATACCCTTTATACGCTTGTCATTTTCACACAGTTCCTTTATACTTTCCCAGGAACCCTGCGGACAGTGATCCTCAACAAGTATGATCTCATACTCATTCACTATCGAAGAAAGCGTGTTGTTCAGCCGTTCACACAACACAGGCAGTGCGGAGCGGCAGCCGTATACAGGTACCACTACCGATATATCCATTCTATAATCATTCCTTTACATACTCATAAACTCTATATCGCATATACAATGATCCCGATCAGTATCAGACTAAGACCGAAAACTTGCTTTTTTTCAGGTATCTCTCGAAAAAACAGGAAACTAAGTATCGTAACAAAAATATATCCCGTAGCATCAAGCAGCGGTGACATGGACAGCGGCACGACCTTCAGTCCGTACATAGAGATCAGTGTACAAAGAAAAAACACTCCATACGAGGTCATCACAGGTATGTTCAGATACTCACGCAGCTTTGAACTGTATTGTTTTCCTGCCGATTTTTTCAAAAGTATCTGTGAAAACGACGATATCAGCGAACTTAACACCAGAATAAGTGCATATTTAGTCAACCTTGTCATGATACTCCTTTCCGGACGAAACAAATATCACTCCGACAATAACTATCATGCCGCCGATGATCTGCTTGGCAGTGAGCTGTTCGTTGAAGAACAGTATGCCCCACACCATTCCCCATACTACCGTGACCGATCTGCAGGCATAAGCAGTACTTAGTTTCAAGTGTTTTAATATCTGCTGCCAAAACACAGCATATACCATAAGCACCAGCAGCAGAGCTCCGTACAGGACGATCCATTTCAAAGACAAGAACTTTTCTGCAGCAGCCTTTTTTGAAAACACCCCGCCGAACGACATCACCAACACGATCAGATGCATAAGAAGAAAGTATTTTTTATCGGATCCTTTCATATATTACGCCTCACTATGCTTCATTCACAGTCGTTCCGTCCTTACTGCGTATCCTGCGTTTAAGTATCAGATCGACAGCCGTATATATAAGCAGTATCCCTGCACTCGCAGACGAAATGATAACTCCGTACTTGAACCCGGGTATCCTGTACCTGAACGAGATACTGTGATCTCCCTGCGGTACATATACCGCCGAAAGTCCGTTGAATACGCGTTCGATCTCTGTGGGGCTGCCGTCAATATATGCAGTAAAATATCTATTGTAAGGTACTGAGAAAAATACAAGATTATCCTTCGGCAGGTCGATACGTGCATTGAATCCGGTCTTATCAGGCACAAATTCGTAGCAAGCACTGGCAGCACGGTCGCGGCAGTCCTGATAATAGGTTTCAACAGATACATCATTATATTTATCCTCGGGCAATTCCTGTAATATATCACCATATTTCTCTATCTGTTCATCCGTGAGCCATATAGCCTTCAGAAAAAGTTTTTGCCTGTCAACCTTGTCATCATACATCTTCCTGCTATCCTCATCGCTATTATGAGGCTGCGCATCTATCCTGATATAGTTGTCATAGGTAAAACCCATAGGTATAAACGCCTTGTTTTTATATAATACATAACGATTTATTACCTTATCCTGTTCAAAACCCTCTATATGCTTATTCAGATCTTCCGGTTCAACTTCGATACCTCCCGTAAGAAGCAGGTTGCAATAAAGATCATATTTCACCGAAAGGAAGCTGCACAAAGCATAATCATCAGTATCAAATGTCAGATTGATCTTCTTGTTAAAATTATTTCTTGTTTCTCCCAGGAAACTGCTGGTATCTCCGGTTATCATGGAGTTAAAAGTTGCTATTGTGGGATACCCCCAGATCATTGATTTGTTTTTAGTGTTTGTCATGCAGTATGAAGTCCTGAAGAATTCATCATCATCTATCACTACAGGTTCAGAGCCATTCCACATAATGTCTTTCTGTTTTGGGATACTTTCAAAATAGTTTTCCTGTGCAAGAAAGAATGCCGTACCAAAAAATGGCAAAACACAGCACACACACACAAGCTTACGTATATTTCTTACAGAGATAAAGCTTACCTTATCCATAGGATAATGAAGAAGATACAGCACGATCATTCCAAACAGAGAAACAGCAGCCATGATGATCCAGGCTCTACTATTCCCGTAAATCCGCGGCTTTTCAAAGCAAGCCGTATATACACCGTATACGATCATAAATCCTACGATCGCCGCACATACCCGAAGTTCTTTTTTCGGCTTTGCATCTTCGATATTATCTATATATCTGCCGGTCATCATTATCATAACAAGCAGAGGCATAAAAAGCCAGCGCGCATAATACCTGTTATTGAATACTGCAAAAGAACTGTTGAGAACAGGTACACAAGCAAATATGATGCATACTTTCAACAGTACACTATACCACGCACGTTTTTCCTTCTTGAATATCATGTATACACCCAGTATCAAGAACAGTGGTATATACAACAGCGGCGGAGATATACTCAACTGACTGTTCCTGAAATACCAGTCGTTAGCACATAAAGCCGGCGGAAAAAACATTGATCTTATTATACACAGCACTACTCCGGGATTCTCATAAGCTATCAGACTGTGGCTGAATATCTTTCCGTCTGCACGGGCATTTCCCGAAAGAACACTATAGAAAGGCAGCAGCAACATAGCACTCATAAGAACACCGCAGCCGGTTTCAATTGCCAGACGCATGAACAGTTTCAGATCAAGTTTCGGGAAACTCTTTGTTGCGGTCCTGACGATGTAATATATCAACAGGAACAGACACGTCATCCAAGCAAAAACAGGACTTATAAGACAATAAATTCCAAGAAGTGCAGCAAAACAGAACGGCTTTCTGTTTATAACCAACTGATCAAAGCAATACAACATCAGCGGAAACATAAGATATCTTTCCGAAAACTGATATACCAGATCAAACAGCTGAAAACCGGAAAAAGCATACAGCAGACCGCATAAATAGGCGCTCTGATCTTTTTTGACATACTGACGGCAGTAAATATAAGCTGTTACTGCTGATAATCCGACTTTCAATGCCATAACAACAGTATGTATGTAAGGCATAACACCGGTCGGGACCGCGTACATCAGCCAGTCAAACGGAGAAAAAATGTGATCATGATAAGAGGTAAGAAAATCCATGCCCAGGAAGGAATTCCAGTCAAAAGCCGGGAATCCCTGACCGCTGTGCAGCAGCTTGCTTATATATTCGGTAAATACAATAGTCTGTTCATTATAGTCTCCTGTCCACATATACACGCCCTTTGAAATGATGAGTATGGGAGAAATACCGACAAGAAACAAGAAAAAAGAAGTAAAAAACAATTTAAGTAAAGGGTGTTTGATCATGTTCTTTTCGTCAGGCATTAGTCATTCCTCCGTCATCGAAAAGAAAGACAAGACGGTTTCCGTTACAGTATGCCTGTCCTCATCTGTCATTCCGTAATACATAGGAAGCCTGACCAGACGTTCACTTTCCTTTGTCGTATAAATATCTTTTCCGCTGAATCTGCCGTAATGTATACCTGCGGGAGCAGAATGCAGCGGTACATAGTGGAATACCGTAGTTATACCTGCTTCCTTCATATATTTTATGAACTCTGTCCTATGTTCAAGATCACGCAGCTTTATATAGAAAAGATGAGCATTATGGCTGCAGCCATCCGGGATGTTCTGTATCTCTATAAGTCCCTTTTTTACCAGAGGTCCAAAGGCTTCTGAGTATATGCGGTGAGTTGTAAGACGATCATTGTTTATCTCATCAAGCATCTGCAGCTGTCCCCAGAGAAACGCCGCATTTATCTCGCTTGGAAGATAGCTGTCTCCGAAATCTACCCATGTGTATTTGTCTATCTCACCGCGGTAAAACTTGGAACGATTCGTTCCTTTCTCACGTAGTATCTCCGCTCTTTCAAGATAAGCATCATTATTTATGAGCAGCGCCCCGCCCTCGCCCATAGAGTAATTCTTAGTCTCGTGGAACGAATAGCACCCAAAATCTCCTATAGTACCGAGATATTTTCCCTTATAGGTGCTCATGACTCCCTGAGCTGCATCTTCTATGACCATAAGACCATACCTGTGCGCTATATCCATTATAGTATCCATTTCGCAGGCTACACCGCCGTAATGCATAACAGTTATGGCTTTTGTACGCGGAGTTATTGCTGCTTCTATTTTCGTTTCGTCGATATTCATGGTATCGGGACGAACATCTACAAATACAGGCACTGCGCCGCCAAGTATAATAGCATTGGCGGTACTGGAAAAGGTATAGCTTGGAAGAATGACCTCATCGCCATCATTGAAACCGCATAAAAGTGCAGCCATATCAAGAGCACTGGTGCAGCTCGTAGTTATCAGTACGTGACGCGCATCAAAGCGTTTTTCCATAAGCCTGCTGCAGCGCTTCGTGAAATCACCATCACCTGAAATACGTCTATTTTCCACTGCTTCAGCTATAAATCCGAGTTCATTACCGACTACCGGCGGTACATTAAAACTGATCATATTATTGCCCCTGTTGTTATAAGTTTATTTTATGTTCTGTCACAGTATAATATATGCTGTGACCCGATATTCCCATTTGCGGTTTATTCATTATTTCAACAAAGAATAATAACATATGGTAGTTTAATTATAATCCATTATCAAGAATTGGTCAATAACAAAAGGAAAAATTCGTCGATATTCACAATAGACATTTGCTGATAAATCCATTTCTCTAACCCGGAGTAATGACATCTTAGTTTTAATTTCCAATTATCTTAATACAAAACAAGTCTGTTATCAGTAAAAATGGTTCGCATCATTCCTTCATTAATATATATGTACCGTCAATAAACAGGAATGTGATTTTTGAACAGTTCAGCTTGCAGATCATTGATAAGGTAAAAAAAGCGGTCAACCATAATAGCTGACCGCTTTGCTGTGATATCCTAATTCAATTATTGAAGGGCTTAACATCTTAAAAAGCCACGACATATGATGATAACATCTGAGATCAAAAGCTCACATCCCGGTACGTCAGCGTATAGCTCCCGATCTATGCCGTTTATTATTTAAGTTTGAAATGAACAGGCATACCGTTCTTCATGGCGATCTTTACCTCGCCCTGTATCAGCGGCAGGAAATACTTTACAGCCTCGGGCATAACATCATTTCGTGCATGATTTACCCACTTCTTCGGGAAGAACTTCTCCTTGTTAGCTACCTGCGAAGCATCTGTAGTTTCAACGGTAATAACATAGGGTACATCGCTCAGGCGCTTGAAGTATACCATCTTGCCTGTTTCTCCGGCAAGTGCGCGTTTAACACCCTCACTGCCGATAAGCTCAGCTTCGTCGATATCGGTCTTTGAGCATATATGCGATGAACATCTCTGCATAACATTAGGTTCAATAGAACGTACCTTGCAGCCTATCCTTTCCTTTACCAGCTGCTCCAGAGTCTTGCCGATGCCCGAAAGGTATTCGTGACCGAAGTTATCAACAACGATATCCTTCCTGTTCTCCTCGGGTATGCGAACGCCCTCTGATACTGCTACTATTACCGCCTTGTGCTTTGCCTGCATTATGCGTACATCTTCAAGGAACTTGTCAGCATCAAGATCGCATTCGGGCAGATATATAAGGTGAGGAGCAATCTCATCGTTAGCCCTGAGAACACAGGTGGAAGCTGTCAGCCAGCCTGCGTGTCTGCCCATTACTTCAATAATGGTAACAGAATCCACCGAGTATACAGAACTGTCCCTGATTATCTCCTGAACGGTGGCTGCCACATATTTCGCAGCTGAGCCGAATCCCGGAGTATGATCGGTAACGGGAAGATCGTTGTCGATGGTCTTAGGTATACCTATCACCCTGATATCCGAACCCGCAGACCTCAGAAAAGCAGAAAGCTTATCCACTGTATCCATGGAATCATTTCCGCCGATATAGAAAAAAGCTTCGATACGATGTTTTTCAAGATTTGTCTGTATCTTGCGGTACACCTCATCGTCTGCGTCAGCCGCAGGCAGCTTGTAGCGACATGAACCGAGCACCGTCGATGGAGTCTGCCTTAAAAGCTCCATATCCTCATTGGATCTTATCACCATTTTAAGATCAATGAGTTCGTCCTTGATCATACCCTCGATACCGTTGATAGAACCGAAAACTGCGTCTATCCCGGGAGTTTTCAGTGCTTCCTTGAATACCCCTAGCAAAGAAGCGTTGATCGCACAGGTCGGTCCGCCCGACTGAGCAACTGCAATATTCATTTGAATACCTCCGTACATCCTTATTTCCTTATTTTCTGCGGACACCACTCCGCATTTCCAACAAAAATTATAGCACATTTTGATTTCAAATAAAATAGGCAATTTCAAATATTAATAATCTTTTCCGTTTTTCACAAAAATTTGTACTGTTATTAACGGTGTAAGTGTGTATCATGGGAATATTAAGCTCATGCGCCAAAAAGAATGCTAACAAATTTTAAAAAGTTTTTTAAAAGACTTGAAATGGAGCTCGAAATATGGTATGATTATGATATGAAAATGTGCAAACGTGATTTGGGCATGAATTTTTAGCATATAAAATAATGGAGGTACTAAAAATATGGTAACAGCGGGCGATTTCAGAAATGGTATGACATTTGAAGAGGAAGGCAACGTAATGCAGATCGTTGAATTCCAGCACGTTAAGCCCGGTAAGGGTGCTGCTTTTGTAAGAGCAAAGGTAAAGAACGTTATTACAGGTTCTGTAATTGAAAAGACTTACAACCCCACAGCAAAGTTCCCTACCGCTTATGTTGAGAGAAAGGATATGGAATATTCCTACAGTGACGGCGATCTCTACTACTTCATGGATTCTGAGACATTCGAGCTCATCCCCGTAAACAAGAGCGAGCTTTCCGACAACTTCAAGTTCGTTAAGGAGAACATGGTATGTAAGATCCTTTCTTACAAGGGTCAGGTATTTGGCGTTGAGCCTCCTTTCTTCGTAGATCTCGAAGTTACAGAGACCGAGCCCGGCGAGAAGGGCAACACCGCTACTAATGCTACAAAGCCTGCAACTGTTGAAACAGGCGCTGAGATCAGAGTTCCTCTGTTCATCAACACCGGTGACAGGATCAGGATCGATACACGTACCTGCGAGTACATGGAGCGTGCATAAGTCATAGTATCAATAACATCATAACCTGAAAAGGAGGCGGCTTTAATGGAGCTTACTAACAAGGCAGCTTATATCAAGGGCCTTATGGAAGGCATGAAGATCGATGAAACTACCGATCAGGGCAAGGTACTGAAGGCAATGGCTGAACTGATGGAGGAGATGGCTAAGGCTATCGAGGACGTTACAGTACTTGCTGATGAAACTGTTGATGTAGTTGACAGCATAAGCGACGATCTTTCCGATCTGGAGGACGACTTCTACAACGAGTTCTACGGTGACGATGATGATGACGAAGATTATGACTACGATCCGGATGATGACACTCTTTATGAGTGCGTATGCCCCACATGCGGCGAAACTATCGTAATGGACGATAAAATGGTCGAGAGCGGTTCGATAGAATGTCCGAACTGCGGAGAGAGTCTTGAATTTGATTTCTCCGAGGATGAGGACGAGGAATAATATCCTGCGATCTGTTACAGGGCATATATCTATAAATTAGTTTCAGGGGTGGTGAAAGTCCACACCGGAGGTGAGCAACAGTTACTGTTGTGCTGTAAGTCCTCGAACGCCTCGCCTGTGTGCCCGGCGCCGAACGGGTGAGAAACCCGTACCGACGGGATAGTCCGGATGAAAGAAACGACATCATAAAAATCAAAGCCCCCGAGTTTTTCTTGGGGGCTTTATCATTTGTTTACGAATATAATTATTATCTGGGGGAATCAGAATGAGTACAAAAACAGCGGGTGCTTCCTCTTCCAAAAAGATGGATGTCAAGGAAATGACGATACTGGCGATGTTCACCGCACTTGGTTATCTGTGTCTGTTCGTTTTCAGATTCAAAGTCAGCTTTCTCACCCTCGAATTCAAAGACGTGTTCATCACAATGGCAGGATTTGTTTTCGGGCCATTGGCTGCTCTGGGTGTAGCCTTGGCAGAATCTCTGCTGGAGATGGTAACACTGTCAGACACAGGATTTCTCGGGGCGGTAATGAATTTTGGCGGAAGCGCCGCATTTGCAGTTACAGCATCGCTTATATACAAGTACAACAAAAGTTTCAAGGGCGCAGTAATTGGTCTTATCGCCGCCATGTTCAGCATGACTGCCGTTATGCTGGTGATGAATTTGTTCATCACACCGATATATGCACATACCACCATTGACGTGGTAATAGGCATGATAATGCCTCTCCTGCTGCCATTCAACCTTATCAAAAGCGCACTGAATGCAGCTATATGTTTTATGCTGTATAAGCCAATATCTCAGGCATTGAAAAGCATTCATATGCTCAGCCGCCGCGATGACGGCTTCACCGTGACCCGCAATACGATCATAGGCATCGTTATCGCCGGACTTGTCATTGTAGGTTCAATAGTACTGGTCCTGACAGTATTCGGCGGAAATTTTGAACTTGTCAAATCCAAGTGATATATGCAAAAAAGCACTCCTGATTTTCACAGGAGTGCTTTTTGATAATTGCTTTTACTTGATCTGATTCTTGAGTTTGTTCTGTTCTTCTTCCATCAGCTTCATCAGATCTTCCAGAGATGCTCCGCTGTTTACACCATTTGCAGCAGAGGATACCGGACGTCTTCTGCGTCTTTGTCCTCCGGCAGGACGTCTTGCAGGTCTTGCAGCGTTACTGCCCTCTACCAGCTGTGATGCCTTCTCGTAGTACTCATCATCTTTCAGACGCAGGCTTCCGTTGTCAGCAGGTGCCTCATTGTTCTGAGCAGGAACATTGATATCATCTGCCTTTGCCGCTTTGAACTTCTGTGTATTGCTGCCAAAACCAATAGCCTCACCGAAGTCACGTTCAGCAGCTGCAGGCTTTTTGAGTTTGTTAACATCAAAATCAAAGTCAACGTCGCTTTCAGATGCTGCCTGAGCATTTGAAGCAGCCTTTCTTACTGTCAGCTCATCCTCTTCTTCAAACTCTTCATCCTCAGAAGAAGACTGCTTTTTCCTGCGTTTAGCTATCTGCTCACTTTCGCCCTTGCCGCCAAAAAGGAAATCATCAAGTTCAACGCTTTTGACGTTTTCTTCTTCCTCTTCATCTTCTTCATACTCTTCAGGTGAATGATTAGCTATTGCTATAATAAGCTCAATAAGTACAAGCAGGAACAGAGGCACTACTGCGCAGCAGATCATACCGAACTTCTGTGTGACAAAGTTAATTACCTTGCCTGCAGTAACAAAATAGCTTGCGCATACACCTACGATGTTTCCGCTTCTTATAACATGACTCTGATTTCCGTTAGTAACAATATAATCTACGCCGTTCTCTTCGTCCTTTGATTCGAGATTATCCAGCCAGAAAACGCCTGTGCCAACACCATCAACATCCTCACAGAGTATCGCAGAACCGATCTTGTTTTTAGGCTCGGTCAGACCATCGCGGGCTATTACCAGCACATTCTTCGGAACAACCACAGTACCGTCTTTATCGGCCTTCACCAGGTCTTCTTTTGTCATGAACAGGCTGTAGCCCATAACGCTGGGTGTAACGTCCTTGTTCTTGAACACCTTGCCTATGCCGAATATCACCAGCATTTCCAATATAATGAATACGATGAAGAACACCAGTACGTTCTTGCCCGCACTCGACTTCTTACTTGTGGAGACAGCTCCCATTTTTCAACATTCCTTTCATTTATATAAGCAAAAGCAAAAATCTGAAATCACTAAACTCTATTATAACACATCTGCTCTGAAATTTCAACCTTGTTCACTGATTTTTCACTATTATTTTTTGTCACAGCAAGGAAAAATTTGACTATTTGAACTATTTCTTCAGCCTTATGGATATATTATAGGTTACAGAGTTGTTTATCACCGAATAGCCCGATGGATCATAGCCTGCATCGGGATTCATCTCAGCCCCGTGTCTTATAATAGAAAACAGACTTTCGTTGCCGGAACCGTTCCCAAACACCCAGTTCAGTGTCTGATCAAAGCATTCCCTGTCAGCGCACTTTATCCTTGCATACTCATCCCCTGCTGACATAGCATTCCATACAGCACGGCGGAAGGCTGCCTCAGCATTATCGGACTCCTGCGCAAAATAACCGTAATAGCGGTAAAAATCATTTTCCATGGCAGTGCAGACAGGTTCGTTTATATACTTGTTTTCATCGGGGATATGGTTTCTACCCATCTCCTCATCTGTGACAGAAAAGTAATCATAGCGCAGATAGTCCTCTGCACTTTCAAACACAGGATCATCCCAGGTGACATCGCAGGCATACCACTCGCCGTCAAGCATCACCTTGTTCCATATATGCCCCTGAGAGGTGCCGTCCTCGTTTACGCCCTGACCAACAACAGGCAGGCATGGTATATCCATCCTGTCGCACAGCATCATAAGCGCCTTTGAATAGCCCTCGCACACAGCATTTCCGCCCACAAGACATCCGTAGGCTGTGTAACAGTCGCTGTCAGCCTCGTAGTACAGGCATCCATTTACGATCGCATCATGTATGTGCCTGTATTTCAGAAAATCAGTCCACTCGGGATTTATGCCCGCACATATATGATCTATTGCCTGATCAGTCAGTATGCGGCGCATCTCACGGTCTTCAGCTGTTTTGGTATACGTTACGAACAATGCCGAAGCATAGCCGTCAGCATCCACCTGGACCGAATAGTTCGTATCTATATAGTCTATCTCAGGCGCACTTGTTACGCACATTACCATAAGCTGACAGATATCAGCCGAGCTGACAACATCCTTCTTGATGTATATCTCCTCTTCCATATCAGCAAGACCCTTGTATATCTGCCGACAGACGGTCTGCTCGTCATCAGTGAGCTGTTTTGCAAAATAGTTGACCGCATAAGGAAGACCGATCTCAGCCGCCTCGTCATCACTGATAGAAAGGTCCTCAGTTTCAGAGGATATCTCCTCCTTGACTACGACCTCTCCGCCAGCACTGGGAAGATCTACCTTGCTCTTTCGGGTAACTACCCTGCCCTCATCCTTGCCGGATATAACAACAGGTTTCCTGTCGTCAAGCGTCCTGTAGGCATAGTAGCCTCCGCCCGCCGCCGCCATAAGCAGTGCCAGGCTCGTAACAGCCACCAAAATCTTTCCGCTCAAAGAAATCCACTCCTTCAAAGCTCCGCAGAGCCTGTGCCGTCAGCAAAGCTCTGCCCGTATCTTGCCTATCCTTCTATCCTCTGCCTCAGTCACAGTGAACTTGATGTTCTCCCATTTTACAGACGGTCTTTCACCGTCATCTGGTATATGACCAAGCAGCTCTATCACCATAGCACCTATCGTTTCAAAGGGTGAATCCTCATCGGGTTCCTTGCCAAGGGCTTCCATAACGTCCTCATAACCCGCATTACCTTCTATCTCAAAAACGCCGTCGGAGATCTTTGTTATCTCCTCACTCTCATCGTCGTATTCGTCTACGATATCGCCCACAATAGTTTCTATAAGGTCTTCAAGTGTAACAACACCGGCAGTGCCGCCGTATTCATCCACAGCGACCGCCATCTGTACTTTTTTGGCAGTGAGCTCCTTGAAAAGCTCTCCGCACTTGCGGCTCTCGGGTACAAATATTACCTCACGCATAAAATCCTTTACTGTCCTGTCCTCTGCACTCTCATGGAACACAAGTGTAAGGAGATCCTTAGCATAGATAACGCCCTGTATATCGTCTATACTGTCCTTATAAACAGGTATGCGCGAAAATCCGCTTTCTATCGCCAGTTCAACAGCCTCACGTATAGGCGCACTTTCGTCTATAGCAGCTACCTCAGTACGGTGGGTCATCACTTCATCTATACCGATATCGTCAAACTCGAAGATATTGCTGATCATCTCCGCCTGACTTTCACCGATACCGCCTGTTTCGTTAACGGCATCCACCATCATCAGTATCTCTTCTTCGGTGACATGGTCCTCTGCATTGACATTTTTCACGCCAAAAAGCCTCAGCAAAGCAGATGTCACACCGCGGCATATAATCTCCAGCGGCATGAATAATGTGAGCCAGCCTCGGTATATCCCGGCTGTCCTGAGCAGGAAACGCTCACCCACCTTACCGGCAGAACACAGTTTTTTCGGTACATTAAGGCATACAGCAGCCACCCAGACTGTCATAACAAGAACGATAACAGCGGCAGCACAGATCCCGCCTGCAGCGTTTCCACCGCCGAACCAATTAGTGAACATTTTCTTAATGGGGGAATAGTCCCACACAAATACACAGGCAAATTGTACCGATATCAGTACAATACGCGAGATAATATCAAGTGCAGTATATCTGCCGGAATGTTCCAGTATTTTGAGTACATTTCGGGCTCGTTTATCATTTTCCGCCAATTTTTTCAGGCGCGAGTCGGGTATTTCGGCAGCACAGCATTCACAGGCACGAAAAACCCATATAAACACGCTGCATATAAGGGGTACAGCTACACCCATAAGCGCCGGTTCGGGAACGTCCATCAAATCAAATTCCTTTCTTCATAACAGGTACGTAATTTTAGTATACAAAAAAATACACACTTTGATACACTTTGCTAACATATATCATAACAAACATTGAGATGATTGTCAAGAACATTTTATGCAACTTACGACATTTTTCTCAATTGACAAAAATAAGGATAAAGTTTTCGCGTTTTTTATTAAAATGTTAGAATCGCTATTAAATTATACAAAAAGTTCTTTAACAGGATACAACCATACTGATATACGTATCATAGTGATATAAAACAAGACCCCCGCCGCGCCATACGCGACAGGGGCGATAAGCGGATTACGAGACTCGAACTCGCCACATCCACCTTGGGAAGGTGGCGCTCTACCGGATGAGCTAAATCCGCATATAAAAAATGCCGATAAACTATCGGCATTCAGTGGAGCGGGTCACTTGAGTTAAACAAGTTTCTCCTCTCAGGAAGAAAGGTATTCTAGCGTTGAAATAAACCCGCATTAATTAATGTATCCCGATACCTAAGCATCGGGATACTAAGAGCGGATTACGAGGCTCGAACTCGCTACCTCCACCTTGGCAAGGTGGCGCTCTACCAGATGAGCTAAATCCGCAAAATAAAACAAACTCATGTAATGGATTACGAAGCTCGAACTTGCAAGCAGGAATCTCTGATTCTGCGCACTCCACACTTGGCAAGTGTGTGGCATGCTCACAAGCGTGTGAGCCCCAGATGAGCTAAATCCGCAAAAACTCGATCTGTATGTCACACCTCCACCTTGGCAAGTGTGACATCACGATAACATCGTGTACCAGATGAGCTATCCGCAATTGGTGCTGCCGGACGGAATCGAACCATCGACACGGGGATTTTCAGTCCCCTGCTCTACCGACTGAGCTACAGAAGCATAAGGCGACCCTAATCGGTCTCGAACCGACGACCTCCGCCGTGACAGGGCGGCGTTCTAACCAACTGAACTACCGGGCCAAAACAGTC
>ODAI014007519.1_pt1 | contig 26233 bp, 20 predicted proteins | sample 1539321 | NCBI WGS metagenome assembly ODAI01 (sample SAMN02144231, study PRJEB22623) | gut metagenome | biome: sheep rumen | host: Ovis aries | place: New Zealand
AATAGAAAAGTTGATGAACCACAAAACAAACACATACCCGTTTGTCTTGGATTTAATGAATTACATGTAGCGCAAATTTTATGATATGCCACCTTAGGCATCTCAATGTTATTTACTATACAATTTAATTCTGTGTCATCACATGCATACTCCAGTGTATGACCACAATTTTGACATTTATCAAAGTTTAGTGGATGTGACTCATCTGCTGTAACAAATTTCTTACAATTTCTACAAACTATATAACTCATAATACCCTCGTGTTAATATAATATCAATATAATATAATGTAACTACTCATTATTAATACTTTTTGCCAATAAGTAAGTGCGTTTACCTTCGACTATCTCGACTTTCATGAACTCGCCAATAACGGCCTCATCTATTATGATGTTCTTATAACTATCAGTATATCCTACATAACCACCTGATACACCTTCACCTATTATCAGAACATTCTGAATACTCCCCTCATATCTCTTGTTATTTTCCAACATCACCTTTGTTTTTAAATCATTTAATCTATGTGAACGTTGCTTCATCAACTCATGAGGTATTTCCTCAAGTGTATTTGATTTGGCTGTTGGCCTGTGCATATACTTGGAAATATGGATTATATCAGGTTTTATCTCTTCAATCAACTCCAATGTCTGATTAAAGTCATCATCAGTTTCGGTAGGATAACCGACAATTATATCCGTTGCAAGTGATAATGTTGGAATGTTGCTTCTGAACAATTCCACCATCTGCTTAAATTCTTCCAACGTGTGCAACCTATTCATTTCTTCAAGAACCTTTGGACTTCCAGTCTGTACAGGTAAGTGAATGAAGTTATATATCTTTTCATTATCCTTGAATACTCTGATAACATCATCCAATTGTCTTTTTAGGCTTTTTGGATGCATCATTCCAACACGTATCCTAAAGTCGCCGTCAATATTTGCCAATTGTTCCAGTAATTGAGCAAATGATTCACCACTGTCCTCTCCAAAACAGGCAGTATCCTGTGCAGTTACCTGCAATTCCTTACAACCATTTGAAATCGCTTGCTTTGCCTCTTCAACTATTTTTTCTATTGGATAGCTATTCAAGGATCCTCTGGCTGATTTGGTACAGCAAAAAGTACATCCGCCACTACATCCTTCACATATCTGAAGTATATGTATCAATGAATCATTGGATTTGAGGTTTGCCCCTGCCTTAAGAATATTTGTCTTACCGTATTCGCGTACAACTTCACCGTTTAATGTCCTGTCTACAATTTCATCTACCAAATCGATTTTATGTGGTCCAACCCAGGAGGCTTTGGATGAAAATTTACTTAATCTTATTGGATCTACTTCAACCATACAACCTGCTATAATCAGTTTTTTATCAGGATACTCCTCTTCTATCTTTCTGATTTTTGTTATCATCTTTTGCTCTGTAGGTAATTTCACATAGCAAGTGTTTAAGATAACCACGTCAGCTTCTTCCATTGAATCCACCATGACATGATTTTCATTTAGGATATTGATCATGATGTCGGAGTCGGCTTGATTAAATGTACATCCATGTGTTTCCAAATAAATTTTCATATTATCCCTAATAATTATGTTCTTTTATTGTCGTTTTGATTACATATTCTGTTAAATCATATTGAACTTTTGATTTATCTTTTCTTGACAATAACTTACCGTATACACGTTTGATAACCTTTGCATAGGCATATCCTTTCTTCATACTACGTTCCAATGTTTTGAATCCATAAATCCTGAATTTGATACCGTCGATTTCACATACATCTCCTATTGTAAATATGAATTCCCTTTCAATTTCAATTTTATGTGATAAGACTTCACCATGATTGTCAATGGAAATACCCAGTCTTGCAAGGGTATCCAATGATTTGGCCCATATTGTCTGGATATTGATGACCGGACATTCATAGACTCTTATACTTTCATTGTTTTCTATGGAAGTTACTTCCACTTCCTTATCATCAATGTACAATATTGTGCCTACTTCAAGATATTCATCAGAGTAGAGTTTTACATTACTTTTCCATGAATTTTCAAATTCACTTATGACCACTCTTACGTCTATTTCTTGAGCTTCCTCATGAACTTCACGATAGACATGACTACATGCAGTACATTGTACTGTTAATTCCTTTACCTTCTTTCCCTTTGATTTTAGTACTTGATATTCTTCATTACCGCAATTTGGACAGGTCATATATTATTCCTCCTTTTGTTTTAGATAATTGTTTACTAATCCGCCACTTTCCAATATGTCAAGCATGGTTTTATCAAATGCTTTTATTTTATATTCCTTATTTTGGGTAATATTTATTATTGTACCCTCATTCACGTCAACTTCAAGGATATCTCCTTCTTCAGCATCTATATCTGCCGTTATTACTGGAAGTCCTATATTTATAGCATTTCTATAGAATATTCTTGCAAATGATTTTGCTATTACAACTGATATACCAGCAGTTTTTATTGCTACAGGTGCTTGTTCACGGCTTGAACCACAACCGAAATTCCATCCTGCAACTATGATATCTCCATTATTTACTTTGCCGGAAAATTCAGGATCTTCTGCTTCCATTACATGAGCAGCCAAATCCTCCGGATTGAATGTTCTTAAATATCTACCGGCAATAATTACATCAGTATCTATACAATCCCTAAACTTCCATGCTTTACCTTTAAATCTTTCCATATTATCACCTTTGATTATCTGATTATTGAACCATGATTTTTTCCATTAGTAACTATTACAGTACTGTCTTCTCCTAAAAAATCTTCCAAATCATTCTTGATTGACTTTACATTTTCATCGGTTATTCCAAAGCAGGTTGGACCAAATGAGCTCATTCCTACAGCAGGTATATCCTGATTTTTCATATATTCTATTGTCTGGTTTATCTTATCGTTTTGTAAATCACGTTCTATCTTTTTAAATCCCAATTCTTGAATTTTATTTACTGCATCACCAAATGAGAGTATGTCCTCTTCCAGTACTGCCGGCATAAGTTTCATCAATGTCAGATAACATATTCTTTCGACATCCTGTATCCTTACAGGCGTGTATCTTTCAAATATGTTTATTTCATTTTGTCCTGATACTGATTTATTCACGGATGGTATTGCAAGAATAATATTCCAACTTTCGGGAAAATCATATCGTGCAAGTACTGGGGGTGGTGATACCTTTGATGCTGATGATGGTAAAAACTTTTCCTTCTCCAGTAATCTGTGTCCTCCATCAACAATAAATCCACCACTTTCAAATGAACGAACTCCTATACCACTGGTTCCACCCCTCTGAATGACATTTGCCAATTGTGTTATGTCCATATTTTTGTTGTTTAATTCGGCTATAAGTTTAGCTGTTGATAACAAAAGCTGTGTTCCCAATCCTAATCCATGATGAATTGGATAAGCGTTCTTGAGCGTGAATGTATATGTTTTATCGATATTCAAATGGTTGTTCATATTCGTACATGCTTCAGTGATTTTTTGTTTGTATTCACTGAAGTCGTTAATGTTTCTTATGCTTTTATCGAAGATTACTTTTGTATAATCATTATTTTCAACACATTCAAGGTTTATAGATGGCTGATTTAATGTAATGCCAATACCGCCATCAATTCTACCTTCATTACCATTCAAGTCTATTAATGATACATGTAATCTTGCAGAAGTTTCTATTTCCAAAATAATACAACCTAAAAAGAATATTGATAATTTATAAACTATATTTATTTATTTACATAATCATTAATATTATTTACTATTGTAAAAGATTATTTTCAGACAATAAAAATGAGTATATAATGAATATTTTAGCATAAAAGACTTTTTAAATATTTTTTCCCTGTTAAAATAGGAGGCTAAATAAAACAATATCTAAAAAAAAGAATATTTGGAATAATATTGAATTTAAATAAATTTAGACATGTATGCCCCCTCTTTATGATAATTAAATTTCCTATAATAATCCCTTACACCTATTCCACTTATTATTGACATTTTATCCTTATTGAATTCATCCTTAGCTATGGATTCTGCCTTTTCAAGCAGTTGAGAACCAAATCCTTTATGTTGCCATAAATCCGCCTGTTTATGACCCAATTTCTGCATTTGACCATAAACGTGAAGTTCTCTGATTAATGCCGTGGAAGATGTAATTTCCGGTCTGAATATGTTACTTGATGGAATTCGTAGCCGAGTAAATCCGATTAGAATATCGTTAGCCGTATCCTCTATTGATAGGAATATCTCCTTACCATCACAGACATCATAATCTGTACGAAGCAATTCAAGGTTATTATAATCAGCTTCTATTCCCTGTGATTTCTTATGACCCACTTCCCTACATCGTATACATTGACATTGTATGTCCTCTTCTTTAAGCCTATTGTATACCAGTTCTCCAAGGTTGGATTTTTTAACTCCGGCAGATATCAATGTTGCTGGAATATCCCTTTGTATTCTCATGGTCCTAACCCATTTTGGTAGATGTTTTTTAACATCCACTATTAAATCCACAGCTTGTTCTGAGGTGTATGGTTCATATTCTCCTTTTTTCCACATCTCATAAAATTCGGAGCCTTCTGTAATTAGACATGGATATATCTTAAGCATGTCCGGACAAAATGATGATTCAGCAAAGAGTCGTTTGAACATGAATTTATCGGACTCGTCGGATGAGCTTAATCCAGGCATCATATGCATAGCGACTTTTATAGCAGAATCCCTTAAAAGACCGTTAGCTTCGATGACATCATTTATTGTATGGCCACGATCTACACGTTTATATATATGATTATATAGTGTTTGAACGCCCAGTTCTACTCTTGTAACACCATATTTGAGCATCCTATTAATGTCTTCAACTTTTGAATAATCGGGTCTTGTTTCAAATGTTAATCCAACACAACGGACTTTACTGTGTTCATTTTCCTTCTGAATATCATGAAGGTACATGAAGTCCTGCGGAGGTGTTATGTCAATTTCCCTTTGATTTGAGACTATATTCTTGGATTTTGTTGAAAAATCGTTCATTGCCCTTAATGCCTGTGACACGAACCATTCCTGATAATCAAGACATCTTGATGCAAAGGTTCCACCCATGATAATTAGTTCAACCTTATCTATTGCATGTCCAATGTTTTTTAATTGATATAATCTATTGAATGTTTGGATATATGGATGATAATTAAACATCCTTGCCCTTAGTGCTGCAGGTTCCTCACCAGTATAACTTGGAGGTGCTATTGAACTTTCAGGACAGTATTTGCATCGTCCATGAGGACATTTATGAGGATGACACATCACGGCAACGATTGCAACTCCTGAGATTGTTCTGGTTGGCTTTTTCATAAGAAGTGGCCTTAAGAATTCCAGTTCATCTTCCCGGGCATATTGTAATATTTTTGAGTTGCTCATAAAACCATTAGATGAGTTCTGTCTGCAAATTCTGTTTTTTAATTTTTCCATTTCTTTTTTTGTTTGTATGTTTTCTTCAATTGCAGTATCAATTATTAGACGACATGCCTCTTGCATCATTTTAACTCCAAAATTAATTCAAATATTAGATTTGATTTTATAGTTATTTATAATTAATGAATAAAAGTATATTATAGAATTAATTAAATAACTAAATATGTTAAATAAAAAAATTTGAGGTAATCAATATGAAAGGTACAGAGATTATCGGTAAAAAAGTGATAGATGTTAACGCTTATGAAATTGGTAAAATTAGTGATGTAGAACTGGACTTTGAAAACTCCAAAATCACCAAGGTATATTTCTCAAGCAATGAGTTAAGCCTTACGAAACATATTTCTGAAGTATGTCCTGAAAACATTAAGAAAATTGGAGATTACGTATTATTGGATTTAGCTAAAAAAGAAATAATTAAAGAGAAGGAAGTTAAGGAAATTCCTGACGTAGAAATTGTTGATCCGAAAGATTTAGAAGATGATTCTACTAATTAATCTTTCATTTTTATATTATTTTCTTCTTGTAATGTTAATATAGCATTTTTAAACTCTTTTTTAAACACAAGTATCTGTTCGGTAGGTATTGAGTAGCTTACTCTTATGTACTTATTAGCAAACAGCTTACTGGTATAGTTTCCTTCACGTACGAATATGTTCTTTTCCTTAAGCAAATAATCACATATGGCTGTAGGAGATAATCCTGTTTTTGATACGTCTATTACCATCATATTTGCATCAGATGGATATACCGGAAGGAACGTGCCAGGAGTTTCATCTACTGCTTCCTTTATGATTTCCTGATTTTTGAAACATGTTTCTTTTACTTCATTTATCCATTCGTTTTTACTTTTCAATCCGGCTATTCCTGCTTTCTGTGCGAGTGAATTTGTACCAAGGTCATTTATTACACTTGAACGCATTTTTCTTATCAGGTCAGGGGATGCTATTACAGCACCTATCCTTAAACCTGCCATACCAAATATCTTTGAAAAACTGTATATTGTTATAGTATGTTTTGGTGCATACTTAGCGACTAATGTGTGATTTTTTGAGAAGTCCTTGTATGTTATGTCATGTAATAGATATATATCGTTTTCTTTTGCTATTTCTGCGATTTCCTTAATTTCCTCTTCAGTATATGCTCTTCCAAGTGGATTTAATGGATCTATCAATATGATTAATTTTGTGTCCATATCTATGTATTCTTTTATTAGCTTCGGCGTTAATTTATATCCGCAGTCTTCATTATAGATTGGTACTTCTTTTACGTGATTTCCGAATCTGTTTGCGAAGTTATTTATTATCAGATAACCCGGATCTGATGCAATTGTATTGTAGGTATGATGCAATACTGAACTTATTGCCAAGTATAATGCTTCGGTTGCACTTGCAGTTATTTGTATATCCTGAAGTTCTGGATCCAATTCCAAGTCTTTTAATATTAATTCCTTGAGTTCAGGGAATCCTTCAGGTGGTGGATATTTGCAGTAATCTCTTTTTTTAGCTGCCTCGATTAATGCGTTTTCTATGTGTTTGTCTTTTTGTAAGTGGTTGGTGTTTTGTCCCATCCATATTAAATCTTCTTTTTTATATAAATAATCAAAAAATTCATTCACTGAATTAAATCCAGCTGGAACTTTCTTCTCTTTTTTCTTAAATACCATATTATCTACCCTTTTTTAATTTTTATGTTATACCTTCATCAATTATTTCAAAGGTTACCTTTTGATTTGGTGATTTATTTTTATGCCTTTGTAATATTGCATTTCTGCTACTTGAGGTAATGCTTTTTTCAATTTCTACTATAACCTTACTCCAATACTTTAAAACAGTTCCACCAATTGGCTCAACTATTAAATCATCTGAGTCAAATGGAGAGTATATCTGATTAGTAATTACAACCGCTATATCATATTGTCTGCTTAGCATTAGTAACTTTGCCATTTGTCTACCTAAACGCTTGTTTATCTCGGATGGATCCCCATCTTCGATACGATACAATGCCACAATAGAATCTATGATTAATATATCTATCGAAGAATCGTTTTTTAATAAGTCTTCAATATTATCTATGCTCAATTGTTGTTCATCAAAGCTTTTTGGCTCCAATAGATAAATGTTTCCAGCAATTGTATTAAAATCATATCCCGCTATTTGTTGCATTCTTTCAAGAGAAATTCCACCTTCAGTATCCACATATATCGCCTTTGAACCATTCTTAGTGGCCTCATATAATATTTTCATAGCGATATTAGTCTTTCCACTACCAGGAGGACCATAAAATTGAGTTATACAACCTTTTTCTATACCTCCCCCCAATAACTCATCCAATGATGAATTTGTGGCAATTAACTTCGGTTTTTCTAAATCCAAAAGTGTTTTCAATTAAATCTCTCCATCAACAATATAGATTATATAATTATATCTCTATTTTCTTTAATATAAATATATTAGAATAGAAAAAATATTTTTTTTAAAAAATAATAGATAAAATATTAAAAATAAGCTATAAGGATATGGTGATTTAATATAAAAGTAGAAAAATAGTTTAAATAAAATCAAAAAAATCTTTCAAAATCAAATCAAAAAAATAGATTAATACTGAAAATTAGTTAAAAAAAAGATAAAAGATTAGGTATTTGATTGGTTTGTATTTGTAGCACCTGTTGGATACTCATATACATTCCATACGCTAATACCCGGTTCTGAATGAGTTAAGTTAAATCTTGTTTGGTTAAATCCACTTTCTAAGTATAACTTAGTGAACACTGAATTTTCAAGATATGAATCAAACAATACGGTAAAGTATGAACCATCATTTTGATGAATTGCCATAACAGACATGTTACTGTTATTGTTTACAATTCTTTCGGATAGTTGATTGTTGTCTACATAAATTAATTTATGTGGTTTTATTAATTCATTACCTGTACCATCAGTTAATTCTTTTGACATACGTTCTTTATCTTCAGTTGTTGTCATGTTAAGTGTTTTGTTTAACTTACTTTGATCTACATATGCAAATGTCATTCCAGTTCCGTTTGTTTCATTACTGGTTGATTGTACACCTACAACACCGTTTTCCATACCCATTGTGAATCCTTTACCATTTATTTGTTCAGTTGTACTTTGAGCTGGATAGTATGAGTAGTGTGTGGATGTTTTGTTTTGGAAATCCCAACTACCGAAGTATGACCACCATGCTGCTTTTGAAAGCATATCCGAACTTAATATAAGGTTTACAGGTTTTGGGTTTGCTGGATGTGTTAAGTCTAAAACTGAATTAGCTTGTTGTTGGTCTAATCCATATGTTCCAGTTAACTCAGTGTTTGCCTGTGTTCTGTCCATCGGTAATATTTTGTTTAATATTTCAACGCTTTTTGCTGTATCATTAGTGTATAAATCTAATGTGTTGGATGCGTCTTCACCACTGTTTGCCAACATTCTTAAAATACCAGCTGATAGGTTTTCATTTGGTGTTGTCAACGAATTACCTATCCAGTAGGCTCTCATGTTGTTCTGTGAACCCCCATCGAATACCACTTGTCTATCTGCAACAGCTGTAAACAAGTGCCCGAAGTCCCACCAGGATGCAAGTACAGTATCCGGAGCAGTGTTTGCTTTAATCCATGTTAATGTGTTATACATGTCATCGTTTGTACTACCTACTGATTGGGATGAGGTCAAATGATCAGCATATAAAGGACTTGCTACAGCCAATACCATCAATACGATTGCTACAGCAGTTATGTAAGATTTTGCTTCCCATTTTAAGTCCAAGTATTGTAAGAAGAAACCAATTGATAAACCAGCCATTAAAGCTATTGGTACTTCAAACTGTTCGATAAACCTTGTACCCTGTGTTAACATTACAGCTATACCTAAAATCCATAAGATTAACATTACAAACAAGAATAAATTGTTATATTTTTCTTCTTGTGTCCAAATGAATTTTCCAGGTATGAAACGTTTTTCTAGTTCGTGATGAACTATTTCTTCAGCTTTTTTAGTTTTTGGTGTGTATCTTCTTGATCTTACCTTTTTATCTTCAGCATCATCTGATTGTTCTTTAGGTTCGTGTTTTTCTTCTACTTTAGCTTTTCTGCTTAATGCAACTCCCATTATGACAAATCCTAAGATTGCAAATATCATCGTGAATATTCCACCACTTTGATTTGCTACATCTATTACTTGTGGAATTTGCATTTCACCTACTGATACATATACGTTAGGGTATGCTGTACCAGCTGTTGCACTTTGAAGACTTGTGGATAATCCAATTACACTCGTAATTGATTCAAACATTGATGAACCTACGGTTATTGCAAGTATTGCTATGGATAATACTATGAATACTATTAATGGTATTGTTACTGGATTGTTTTTAAGCCATTCAACCTTGTTGTCAATTTTTATTCCATCTTTTCTGTCCATAAGATATGATGCAGGGATGTATAAAATTAATGTTGCAAAGGTTAACATTACCATATAAGTGTACCCACTCCATGCCATTGAGAAAAGACCTAGACAAATTGCAGATATTGCTGCAAATATTGCCTTAAAGATAGGTTTTTTCGCATAAACTGCTTCTGATAAGAATAATGCAATAAGCAATGGCAGCAATACGTTGAACATATCTGTATCGAAGAACCCACCATATGTGTGTGAGAAATAAGCCGGTGCTGCACCAGCAATTAATCCTGCGACTATTGCCCCCCAATTGCTTTTTGTTGCTCTTTTTACCATGAAAAATGCTGGTATAACTGCAAGTGATCCTACTATTGGACCTAACCAAAATGCTATTTGAGTTAATGACACGCTAGTGAATGAATTTAAAAATTTGTATACGCTAGCTGCCAATACAATAATCATTGGTTGATAATTCGCTTCACGACCATTAGGCGATGTTGATAATGAATCCCAATCTGTTCCATTAACAACAGTATCTCCTAAATGTCCCGTATTTAAGTAATTCTCGGTTAAACGATAATTATAATATGAGTCTAACTCTGTAAAGTAAGGCATTCCAGAATCATCCTGATATAATTCCTTTAAACTTGGATCAGATATTCCTCCAAGATTTATAGTTTCTGCCCTTATTGCAAAAACTGTTAATACTAGAATTAGCACTATTATTATAGGTGCTATTTTTAATGTTAAATTTTTTACGTCCATGTTATAATTCTCCTTTTTACCTCCATAATAGATAAAAGAAAGGATATAATAAGTTAATACTATGATAAATTGATAAATACTGAATAAATTCAAATTATAAACTATATCTAACGAGAATAATCTGATAAGCATATAGTTTAGAAAAATTGCTATATCAATTAATAACTATCCTTATATAGATTTAAGTTTTAAGATATATTTAAAGTATTTTAATTAACAATTATTATAACAGAAAAATTTTCTAAATTACTTAATAATCTTTCATGAAAATATAAAAATCAGTTGACTAGAGATTTCAGAAAAAAATTATTAGAAATGAAAATCAAAAATAAACTTATTATAAAGAAAATGAATTCAAGAAAAAACAATTCAAAAAAAGGAAAATAAATCATGATTTCAGAAGTACTTGAATATTTTAACAACAAAAAATGGTATAGGGACAGAATAGAACACATCGAAGAGATACCACCACGAAGAGCAAGATATACCACAAAAAAATTAGACCTGCCAAAAGCATTGGAGGATTACCTTAAGAATCATGATATAACATTATACACACACCAATACGAAACATTACAACACGTTAGAAATAATGAAAATGTAATCATAACCACCCCAACATCCTCCGGTAAAACCCTGTCATTTTCACTGCCAGTACTGGAAAACCTATGCAAATATGAGGATAATACCGCATTATATATTTATCCAACAAAGGCCCTGGCAAATGACCAACTAAAAAGCATACTTAGCATAGACAAGGAATGTGACCTTGAGATATACCCTGCAAAATATGATGGGGATACGCCAAAATCCAAAAGACCTGAAATAAAAAGAAAATCAAGGCTGGTAATAACAAATCCATACGAATTGCACTACATTCTACCATGGCATAGTCAGTGGAAACGTTTTTTCGAAAATATAAAATATATCATTATAGATGAAGCACATCAGTACCGTGGAGTATTCGGTTCCAACATGGCATATCTTATAAGAAGACTTAAACGGATATGCAAATATTACGGTTCAGATCCACAATTTATCATATCCACGGCAACACTGGCAAATCCCGTTGAATTTGGAGAAAAACTAACGGGACTTAAATTCAAGATAATAACAGAGAATGGTTCACCATCCGGTAAGAAATATTTCATGTTCTTCAATCCATATGCCATAGAATCAAAAAATCCATCGATACACCAGGATACGCTAAAATTGTTCAACACATTCCTTGAACAGGATTTGCAAACCATTTGTTTTGAGATATCACGTAAAATGGCAGAACTGATAGCTCTGCGTTCGAAGAAAGAACTTGAAAAAACAAGACCCGACCTGATAAATAGAGTAACTGCGTATCGTGCCGGTTATACAGTTGAAGAACGTAAAAAAATAGAGGACAAACTTAAAAGTGGGGACTTGAAGGGAATCGTTACCACAAATGCATTGGAGCTGGGCATAAACATAGGCTCCCTTGACAGCGTTATCATATCAGGTTATCCAGGAACATTAATTTCAACATGGCAACAGGCTGGAAGAGCCGGCCGTAGCAATCAGGAAGCAATAATTACAATGGTAGCATTCCAAAATCCATTGGATCAATATTTCATGAAACATCCAGAGTTGTTCTTCACAAATTCACATGAACATGCCATAATAGATTTGAACAATGAGGAAATACTCCGAGGACACCTTAAATGTGCGGCTTATGAACTTCCGATAAAATTCAATGAAACAGATAGCTTCGGATTTGATGACCAGGGAGTGGTCTTCGATGAAATCAGTGAAATGGAAACCAATGGCATATTAAGCTACAAACACGACCAATGGTCATATAACGTTACAAACAGCGACGACAACCCTAACTTTAAGGTAAGCCTTAGCGACATAATGTCAGAGCCATTCCTGGTATACAACGGTAGAAAATTTCTGGAATCAATGAGCCAAAAACAAGCCTTCAGGGAAGCACATGAAAATGCAGTTCTTATACATAACGGTGAAACATATCTTGTCAAGGAATTGGATATTGATAAAAAAAGAGTATATGTCAAGAAAAAGAATTTGAACTATTACACTCAAGCTCTGAAGGAAGTTGATGTCAGAAACCTGAAGATTGAGAAGAGCGAAAAGATAGGAGATATCCAACTTAACTATGGTAGCATAAACGTAATAGAAAAATATGACAGATACAACCTAATTGAATTCAGTAAGATTAAAGCATCCAAGAAATTAAACCTTCCACCGCTTGACTTTAAAACCAAGGGATTCTGGTTTACGATACCATATCAGATAAGGGAAGAACTTGAAGAATTCCTGATATCCGAGGATAAATTCAAGGATGTGTTCATGGGTTGTTTGCAGGGTGTTGAAAACGTCATATTATCCGTATGTCCATTCCATGTGATGTGTGACTCATATGACCTGGGAGGAGTTACTAAAAACATGCATGAAGATACCCTTAATTCAACGATATTTATCTATGATGGTTTTGAAGGCGGAGTGGGCCTAACACAGAAAGCATTTGATCTGTTTGAAGAGATCATCAAGATGTCCTATGACCTGGTAAAAGATTGTGACTGTGAAAGCGGTTGTCCGGCATGTATATACTCATCACAACAACAGACTGATGATAAATACCTCAACAAGGAAGGAACACTTTTAATATTGAAAAGATTATATGAAATGATCTTGGAAAATAAGAATGATGATTAATGGATTATCTAAAAAATAAATAAAATAGAAGGGATAATAATCCCTTGAAACTTTTTTTTAAGCATTATCTTTTACGAGATGAAAAGTCTCTTTTTGAATCAATATTGATTATGCTAAGATATCAATTCAATGTTTAGTTTTGCTCATTTTTTGCCTTTTCAAAATCGGCAATTGATGATGTGAATCGACATTTTGGGAAACCGGAACAACCAATGAATTCACCGAATCTTCCCATACGCTTTATGAGATCTTTTCCACAATCAGGACATTCACCTACAACATCATTTGATGATTCCTTTCCACCATTTGCACATTTTGAGTCTAGACATGCACGTTGTCGTGGTTTTCCGAACGATATTAATGGAAGTCCACATTTTTCACATTTTGTCTTTAGTACTGATGCTCCGGCAGGTAATGAATAGGTCTTCTTACAATCAGGATAATTTGAACAACCTACAAACTTACCTCCACGTGGTGATGATATGATTATGAGATTTCCACCACATTCACATTCAGCAACAATTTTACTTTGTTCATATGCGCCGAATAGTTCTTTTCCGATATTTTCCTGATTATCATCCATGGAATCAAGTATTCCATTTAATTCTTTCTTGGCAATATCAACAACTTCCGTTTCTGTGATTTTCTTATCCTTAATCTCGGAGATTTCCTCTTCGAATTCACGTGTCATCTTTTCGCTTGTGATTCTTTCAGAATATTTTTCCAAAGTATCTATTATACGTTCACCCAGTTGATTTACAGTAATTTTCTGTCCTTCAACATATTTTCTGGTGTACAATATTGCTACGATATTTGCACGGGTTGATTTTGTACCGAGTCCTCTTTTTTCCAGTTCCCTTATTATTGATGCCTGATTATATCTTGCAGGAGGTTTTGTTTCCTTTTCTTCACTTAATACCTTGGCGGATGTGGTTTCACCTTCTGCCAAATCAGGGAATTCCTCGTTCTTGACCTTTTTATATTGATATGGGTCAAGACTTAGCCATCCTTCCTTGGATATTCTTTGTCTTGAGAAGTTAAATTCTTCTCCTCCTATGTCCAGGTCGACTTTTATTGATTCAATTTCTGCAGGTTCTCCGAAAAGGCTGATAAAACGGTAAGTTATCAAGTCATATATTTTCTGGTAATCTTCCGTTATGTCCTTTGGAAGTGTACCTGTAGGATGTATAGCAGGGTGTGCTTCATCGGTCTTTTTACCTTCGTTTGGTTTAAGCGGTTCTTTTAATGATTTGATTTTATCCTTATATTTTGGATCTTTGGCTAACTCGTTTAGGATATTGTCAAGACCAAGATTTGCAGGTAATTTCTGTGATGATGTTCTTGGATATGATGTATATCCTTCGACATACAGGTTCTGTGCTATTTGCTGGGTCTTTCTAGGAGTAAATCCGAACTGTGCATATGCTTCGGACTGTAGCGTTCCTAACTCAAATGGTACAGGTAATGGTTTTTTGGTCTTTCTATTGTTGATTTTTGTTACCGTGGCATCTTTTCCCTTACAATTTTTAAGGATTTCGTCAACAACCTTCTTATCAAATATTTTACCTTTTTTATGGTCGGCTATTATTGACTTTGGAAGTTTGGCCTTTATTACCCAGTATGGTTCTGGTACGAATTTCTTTATTTCCTTTTCACGCTCAGCCAGTATTGCTAATGTTGGAGTTTGTACACGTCCTGCGGATAATTGTACATATCTATTCGTTACACTTGATACTGAATCTGTCATTGCCTTTGATATGTTTACTCCAAACAGATAGTCCAGGATATGTCTTGTTTCTCCACTATCCACCCAACTTAAGTCATCCTTCAATGGATATGCCTCAGAATAGGCTTTAATAAGATCTTTCTTTGTTAATGCAGAAAACTTCATACGGAAAGTGTTTTCTATACTTTTTTCTCCACAAATGTACTTTAAAGCATTATATCCAATTAGAGTACCTTCTGTATCATAATCGCATGCATGTACAAATCTATCGGCTTCCTTTGAGAACTTTCTTATCAAGTCGACATAATTCTTTACATACTTTTTTGATTTATCTGTTTCATATAACGGTACCCATTCAACATCAAACAATCTTTTTCCTTTAGTTTTGGCTTTTAATGAAAATAAGTGTCCAACAGCAGATAATACTGTTATTTTTTGACCATCATCTTTGGTTATTTCATAGTAAGGTACTCGCTTATATGAATTCTTAACTGGTGAATCAGATAATGCTTCAGCTACTTTTTGAGCAACTTTAGGCTTTTCACATATTATTAATTCACTCATCTATTTTATCTCCCAACTATCGTTAATGTAATTTCTTTTTTTAATAAAAAATCAAATTTAAATATTGAATTCGGATATTTTTTATTTTTGTAAAAATTCCATATTAAATGATTATTAATTGCATCATATAAATAATATTATATTAAGATGAGAAAAATTAATGAAAAAACATAATGGTAATTCTAACGAAAATTAAGAATGATTTAATAAAAAAATAAAGGAGTGATATTTTCATGTTGATAGGAGTTATTTCAGATACTCATATTCCAATTCGCAGTAAAAAAATTCCGGATAAAGTATTTGAAGTTTTTAAAGATGTAGATTTAATATTACATGCAGGTGATATTGAAACGACAGATGTTATCGAGTCCCTGGAAAGTATTGCTCCTGTTGTTGCGGTACATGGTAATTGCGATTCCGATCTGGGTTTGAATAACACTGAAATTATAGAAGTAGAAGGCGTGAAAATTGGACTTGCACATGGAGTGGTATATCCTAAGGGAGATACTCAGCAGTTATATTACCTTGCCCGCCAATTGGACGTAGACGTACTGATAACAGGACATACACATCAAGCGTTGATTAAGGAAGAAAAAGATGTGTTACTGTTAAATCCGGGCAGTCCGACACAACCGAGAATGTGTGAACCTAGCGTCATGTTATTAGAAGTAAATAACGGCCAGGTAAATGCAGAAATTGTAGTTATAGGTAGTGCAATGTGCAAATCATTAGATTTCAGTAGATTCAAGCACTTGTATAAAGATATTTAAATAAAAGAAACACTTATAAGGTGAAATTATGAGCAGATGGAAGGCAAAGCATGATAAGGAACATTATTATAAACTGGCGAAGAAACAGAATTATCGTTCCCGTGCTTCATACAAATTAAAACAATTGGATAAAAAGTATAAACTCTTGAAACCCGATTATAATGTTGTTGATTTAGGTGCCGCTCCTGGTGGTTGGAGCCAAGTGGTTTGTGAGGTTATTGGAGAAGAAGGAACAGGAACGGTTGTTGCTGTAGACTTGGAGTACATCAAACCTATTGATCATGAAGCATTCATTGCCGTAAAAGGAGACTTTACGACTGATGAAATTCAGAATACTATTACTGAAATCATTGATGGAAAAGCTGACGTGATTCTATCCGATGCCAGCCCTAAACTATGCGGCATTAAGGATATTGATAACTTCAGATCATATGACTTGGCAACTGCAGTATTGAATATCTCCGACAATATCCTTAAAAGGGATGGAAACCTAATCATGAAGGCATTTCAGGGAGAGGCATATCAAGAATTAATCACGGATTTAAAGAAAAAATTCAGAACCGTCAAGACGACAAAACCTAACTCCTCCAGAAAACGAAGCAGTGAAATGTATGTCATTGCAAGAGGATTTAAAGGCCCTAAAAAATAAGTTCATAAGCAAAAATAGATAGTTAATTGATTATTAATTTTAAACAAACATTCATGAATCATCATTCATGAACAATTCCTTTCTTTAATATGATCTCCATAACAACAATAAAAAAAATGAAAATAAATTATTCTAAAAAAAAATAGTATTTGACATACAGTTCTATGAAGTTAGATTACTGTATGTTTCTTTGACAAATTTTAAATCCTCATTTACTGAGTCGACTTTTGATTTTATAACATCTTCTGATTTTCCATTGTGTATGTCATTTTCAATGGAATTGATTGTTGTATTGGCCTCGGATAATTTTAACTTACCATTATTATAAGTTGTCTTTAAGTTTTTATCTTTACTTTGAGTAATCTGATTACTTATAGACATGTATGTTTCCGATACATTGTTATATTGACTTTTCAACTGGTTTAACTGATCATATTCTGCTCCACTGGATACTGATGTGGATACGGAATTGGTTACACTTGAAACTCCAATGTATGCTATTACACCAATTGTTATTAATATCAATATTACTCCAATTAATGATATAGTTAAAGAAGTTGTCTTAAATAATTTTAATCTTGAACGTTTCATTCTTAACCTCTAAAAAAGCTTTAATAGGACTAAAAAATATTTTCATGAAAATTTTATAATCTCAATAATTTTAATATGATAACTTTCATATAATATATTAATTATATTAATTTCTATTTTTTACATTATTTAAATCATTGACATGAAAAAAATAATATGGAAAAACAATCAACATAATCCAGTTGATTATTTCCACTAAAAAATAGGCGTTAAATAAGAAATAAATTTATAAAATGATAATATGGAAAGTATGGTAGAATCTAAAAATAGGAATTCTGTATTGAAATTAGAAGAATTCTTTAGTAATCGTTTGAAAGATGAAGTGTTTGCTGTTCTTGATAAGTTTCCAGAAGAAAAATCAGTGATCGTTGATTACAATGATTTGGAAATATTTGACCCTGATTCTGCTGACTTATTAATTGAAAAGCCTGAAGAAACCCTAGAAGCTGCAAGTAAATCTATCGTTAACATTGACCCTCAGAGAAAGAATGCTCAACTGAATGTACGTTTCAAGAATGTGCGTAACAATGTACCTCTCAGATATCTTAGAAGTGAATTCATTGGTAAGTTTATTGCAGTTGATGGAATTGTACGTAAGACTGATGAGATTCATCCACGTATAATGACAGCGGTCTTTGAATGCAGAAGTTGTATGAGAATACATGAAGTAGCTCAAAAATCAAATATAATCCATGAACCGGCCGTATGTACAGAGTGTGGTGGACGTTCATTCAAGTTGCTACAAGATGAATCACAGTATATGGATACACAGACTGTTAAGCTGCAGGAACCGCTAGAGAATTTATCCGGGGGAGACCAGCCTAGACAGATTAACATCGTCCTGGAAGATGATCTTGTGGATACGTTGACACCGGGAGACAAGATTAGAATAACCGGAATTCTTAAGACTGTTCGTGATGATAAATCAAAACGATTTACCAATTACATTTACGGCAATTACTTCGAAGCATTGGAACAGGAATTTGAAGAGCTGGAAATCAGTGAAGAGGACGAGGAGGAAATCAGAAAACTGGCAAGCAGCCCGGACATTTACGATAAGATTATTAACTCCACGGCACCATCCATCCAGGGTTACTATGAGGTAAAGGAAGCTATCGCATTCCAGCTGTTCGGTGGTAGTGCCAAAATTCTCGAGGATAAAACCCACATGAGAGGGGACATGCACATACTGATTGTTGGAGATCCGGGTATTGGTAAATCCCAGATACTTAAATACGTATCTAAACTTGCCCCTCGTGGTATCTATACAAGTGGTAAAGGTACCAGTGGTGTAGGACTTACCGCGGCTGCCGTACGTGATGACCTTGGTGGTTGGAGCTTAGAAGCCGGTGCACTGGTACTGGGTGATAAGGGTAATGTATGTGTGGACGAACTGGATAAGATGCGTGAAGAAGACCGTTCAGCTATACACGAAGCTTTGGAACAACAGACAATATCCATTGCGAAGGCAGGTATTATGGCTACATTAAACAGTAGATGTAGTGTACTTGCTGCTGCTAACCCTAAGTTCGGTAGATTCGATAGGTACAAATCAATAGCAGAACAGATTGACTTGCCGTCACCGATTCTCTCACGTTTCGACCTGATATTCATTATCGAGGACAAACCGAATGCTGAAAGAGACCACAGCCTTGCTGGCCACATCCTGAAGATACATCAGGACAGAAACATTAATTATGAAATCGAACCGGAATTCATGCGTAAATACATTGCATATGCTCGTAGAACTGTCAATCCTACATTATCCAATGAAGCTGCAAAGACCTTGCAGGACTTCTATGTTACAATGCGTAGTGGTGCAATTGATGAAGAATCACCTGTACCTATTACCGCTCGTCAACTAGAGGCATTGGTACGTATTGCCGAAGCAAGCGCCCGTATAAGATTAAGTGATGAAGTAACTAAAGAGGATGCCGAAAGAGCAATTAACCTACAGGAAAACTGTATGAAACAGGTTGGATATGATCCTGATACAGGAAAAGTGGATATTGATAAGGTTGAAGGTAGAACATCCAAATCAGAAAGAGATAAGATAAACATCATAACCGATGTGATTAAGGAATTATGTGTAGACTATGAAGGCAGTGCTCCTAAGACTGTCGTATATGCAGAACTTGCAGATAAATATAATATTGGAGAAAATAAGGTAGATGAAATTATTAATATGCTTAAAAGTAAAGGTGTTATCTATGAACCTACCGCAGACCATTACAATATAGCATAGTTTTGAAAACGAAATACAATGGATAAATTAATAATATCCTTTAAACATATATTATATTATTATAGATTAATTAGGACATTAAGATTATATCAATATAATTTTTTAATCAAAAAGGAAAAATTTACATCAAAAAGTGGAGGTATTTGTCTAATGGCAAGAAAAAGTGAAAAATCTGAATTTGAAGAATATGAAGAATTATTAGATAAAGCATATGAACAATTACCAGATACAATATTTGAAGCAAAAAGATTCAAAGTACCTAAAGGATACTCTGTTATTCAAGGTAATCGTACAATTATCAAAAACTTTGGTGACGTATCAAGTACGTTAAACAGAGATCCACAGCATGTATTGAAATACCTGTTAAGAGAATTAGGTACCAGTGGAAATGTAGAAGGAAACCGTGCAATATTACAGGGTAAATTCACACACTACGTGATTAACGACCGTATAAAAGAATACGTGGACAACTTTGTAATGTGCCATGAATGTAACAGACCGGATACAATTATCATACGTGAAGATCGTATTGACATGTTAAAATGTAGTGCTTGTGGAGCAAGAGCACCACTTAAATCATTATAACTAAATAATCTTCCCCTTAACCTTTTTTTAATTCTTAAAAAAGAAATTCATTTGATATATCTAGTTGCTTAATTAAATTCATTAAAAAAATAATACATGAGTGATAATGATTATGTTTTGTTTATTATGTGATAGCGAAGAGAAGTTATATGATGGTCTTTGTAAAAGCTGTTTTCTGAAGGAGTTTGAAGCCCTTAAAATACCAGAGTATACCACGTTTACCGTTTGTTCACACTGCGGTGCAACCTTAAAGAAAAACAAATGGCAACAGGTAGGATACTTCGATGATGAAATAATAAATGATGCAATACAAAAGAATATCGAAGTAAATCCAAAACTTGAAGACGTGGACATATATACCGAGATAACCAACAACAGGGGAACGGTATACGAATGCATAATCCATGTTAACGGTAATGTAATCAATACTGAAATATCAAAGGAGTATCCTATTGAGGTAAAGGTTGAAAAGGGAGTCTGTCCCGACTGCAGCAAATTCCATTCAGGTTACTACGAGGCAGTCATTCAGTTAAGAGCCGATGATAGAAAGCTGAGAGATGACGAAATAAAAGAAGCAGATGAATTCATAGCTAATGAAATCCAAAGACTGTGTAAAACAAACAAGTTAGCATATGTAACTGAAAGAATCGTTTTGAAGGAAGGTATTGACTACCAGGTCGGTAGCTACAATGCGGCTCATAAAATCGTTGTAAACCTACAGAAACAATTTGGTGGAATAATAACAGAATCACGAAAGATTGTTGGTCATGACAAGTCACGAAGCAAAGACCTATATCGCTCATGGGTTTTACTTAGACTTCCATCATTTAATAAGAATGATTTTATAGAATATGAGGATAAGGTCATTAAGATTGAAAAGATAGGTAGTCATAAATTCTCAGGTATAAACCTGGACACTTATACTGCAGAGTCCATAAGCTGGAAGGAATATGACAATATCAAAAAGGTAGCTCAAATAGATGATATCAAGAAAACCACCATAACAAACATTACCCCAAATGAGATTCAAGTACTTGATCCGGATAATTATGATACGGTTGACTTGAAGAAGTTTGATGTTATGGACAAACTCAATATTGGTGCGGAAATTGACGTAATTAAAATAAACAACAGATTATATCTACTGATGAATGAGGAATAATAAAAAAGGAATTTTAAATAAAAAATTGGAGGACAAATAATATGGATATTGAAGAAAGTATAGCAAATATCTGCAAGAATACTGCGGAAGTTATTGAAATAGATGAATTGAAGGAAATATTGAAAAAGGATGAAAAAATTGCATATGTAGGCTTTGAACCATCAGGTAAAATACACCTCGGTCATGCATTGACAATAAAACGTATGAAGGCATTGCAGGATGCAGGCTTTAAAATCAAAATATTTATCGCAGATTTACACGCATACCTTAACGGTAAAGGAACTCTTGAAGAAATCCAGGAGACCGCCAAGTACAACACGGAATGTTTTAAGGCATTAGGTCTCAGTGAAGACACTGAATTCATACTTGGTTCAAGCAGGATGAGAGCAGAATATATGTTTAAAGTTTTCCAGGTAGCACAGACCGTTACAATCCAAAGAGCACAGCGTAGTATGGCACAGATTTCAAGAGATGAAACCCATAACGTTGCAGAAGCAATGTATCCTATAATGCAGGCACTTGATATTGAAGATTTGGATATTGACGTTGCCGTAGGTGGAATGGAACAACGTAAAATCCACATGCTTGCAAGAGAGGTTCTTCCAAAAATCGGATATCCTGCACCAGTATGCATACACATCCCACTTATCCATGGAACAGATGGGTCAGCAAAGATGTCCAGTAGTAAAGGTAACTTCATAGCTATCGATGACACCCCTGAGGACATTAAAAACAAGATAAACAAGAGTTTCTGTCCAACAGGAGTTGTTGAAGACAACCCTGTAATGGAAATAGCACACTATTACATCTTTGATGAAAATGAGAAGATCCTAATTGAAAGACCTGAAAAATTCGGTGGAAACCTTGAATTGACAGAAGAAGAACTTATTGACATCTATCAAAAAGGTGAACTTCACCCAATGGACTTGAAAAATACCGTCAGCAAGTACCTGACAGATAAGTTAGAACCGGCAAGAGAATACATGGCCAACAGGTGAGTATCATGGTTAAACATACAATGAGAGTATTATCAGGAATGGATCCAAAACAAGTAGATGAAATGATTAGTGAATATCATTTAAACATGCTTCAAACAGATAGGGGAATACTATTATTTGAAGGAGAACTGGAAGACTTGAGAAAAGCATCAAAACATGTTGTGGATGTAGTATTGCCTCCGGGCCCAACAGTTAGTGAAATACAGGAAGCCGTCGGAAAGTTCGACGTCAAACTCAAACAGTCAGAGAACGGGCCACAGCTACATGGCAGACTGATTGATATCAACGATGCCATAAATTATCTTGTTGACATTATGTCAGAAAGAGTAAACCTTAATTAGATAAGCGGATTAATAAAGGCCTTTTGGAGCTTAATTGAAATAATGTTAATATGTAATATTACATATTACACCATACTTTTTTTATTAATTTTTATGTTAAATACCTATAACAACCCAGATTTTTTTAAAAGGAAATTGAATTTATCTTGAAAACAACCGACTGTCAATCACGTGTCTTATCTGTTGTTGTACCTTCTTGACACTAGGATATGCGGATATTTTGACAGTATTTTTATATCTTAAGAGTTTAAGATAGTTTTGTCTTGTTTTTTTGAGAAATTGAATATCTTCAAAGACCTCATCACCGGCACATCTTTTAATTGCCATATTTTCATTCAAGTCCAACAAGATCAGCAGATCCGGTCGGGGTACATGCTGATTTATCTGATAAAGCCACTTGGGAGTGATTGAATAGTTGTTCTGATAGCAGATACTTGAATAAAATGACCTGTCACTTAAGAGCAAATTGTTAGGATTATGTTTGTATTTTAATATTTCATCTTTCTGCGTTAGCCTATCTGCTGCAAACAATAATGCAAGCATCTGTTGATTAGTATCCTTTACAGAGTCTTCATTCTTCAGTTCCTGTCTTAAAAGTTGTCCTACTTGTGAATTTGTCGGTTCTACTATTCTTTTGGTTTCTATATCCTTGGATTTATAATATTTTTCCAACAGGTTAGTGTGTGTTGACTTGCCTACACCATCAATTCCTTCTAATACTACATACATGTTTATACCTTATTTAACTGTTAAGTAAATATATCTTAAAAATGATATAAAAGTATATGCTTTAACTTTTTTGGGAGGAATGTTTCTTGGAGAATAATTGTAAGATATTATCGCCTGTCGGAAGTATGGATGTGCTGAAGGCAAGCGTGTTTAGTGGTGCGGATTGTGTTTATCTTTCCGGTAAGATGTATGGAGCCAGAGATTACGCGAGTAATTTTACGCATAAACAACTTGAAGAGGCCATAGAATTTTGTCATAACTTCAATGTGGGAGTGTTTGTAACCGTAAATACGTCCATTTTGGAAAATGAAATTATCGACGTGCTAGATTATGTGTACTTCCTATATACCCAGGGAGTTGATGCCATAATCGTCGAGGATATGGGCCTTGCATATCTTATCAGCAAACTTATCCCTAAGCTTAAATTGCATGCATCTACCCAGATGACCATCTATGATTACAGCATGGTCAAATACCTGTATGATAATGGATTTGTCAACGCCAACATATCAAGGGAAGTACCTATAGAACGTATTGAATCCATAATCAACAAACTGCGAAGATATGACTATGATATGAGCATTGAGGTATTTGCTCATGGTGCATTGTGTTATTCCTACTCAGGCAGATGTCTGATGTCATCATTTTTAGGTGGTCGTAGCGGCAATCGAGGACTCTGTGCCCAGCCTTGCCGTATGAGATATGCCCTTCTGGACAAATATCATGGAAAAATCAGCGATGACACATATCTTTTAAGTACCAAGGATTTGTGCACATACGAGGACGTTGATAAACTAGTGGATTGTGGTGTGGATTGTCTTAAGATTGAGGGACGTATGAAATCATCCGAATACGTGAGCGCCACCACATACTGTTATAAGAATGCCGTTAACCAAAACACCAACAAGGAGGATAACTTTCTTCTTAACTTGGCATTCAACAGAACATTGACCGGCGGATACATTCTTGACAACAATGCATCGGATGTTGTTGGTCGAGCTCAGGCCGGAAGCAACGGGTATCCTATAGGAATCGTAAGCAAGTCCAATCCAAAGAAGATTACAATCAAACTGCTTGACAAGAATCATAGAATCAAATTTGTTAACGGTGACGGTCTGAAGTTTGAATATGACAACAAGAGTTATGGAATGTACATATCAAAGATTTATGACCAGAATAAGTATAAAATTATCATAGCAAATGATAAGAACATTTATCTTAATGAAGGTACATTAGTCTATATCACATATTCGAAATATTTGCAGGACAGGACAAAGTCCATAATAAACCAGAAGCGCATCAATAAAATACCATTGGATTTGAAGATTAACGTGAATGATGACAGACATCTTGAAGTAGAATGCATGGTGGAAAATACCGAAAAATCATTCAACTACACTTCACAGGAAGTATTTGAAAAAGCACAGAAAAGACCGTTAAGCAAGGAATCCGTGAATAAACAGCTTTCAAAAACAGGAGACAGCAAATTTTTAGTCAAAAATATATCATATGATAATTTCCCTAATGATTTGTTCATGCCAATATCAGCATTAAATGATATCAGACGAGACCTGCTAAGAAAGCTAAAAGGACAATTGGATTCATTCTATACACCTACTACAGAAGACAAGAAAAATGCTAAAGAGGCCATTGAAAAATTCAAAAAGAACTACTACCTTAAAAAACAGGAAAACAACCCACATAACATTAAAGAAACACAAACACAAGACAAATTATGGAATGCATACATCAGCAACCTAAAACAGGCCGAAACGGTTAAAGATTACTCATTTATAGATAGCATATACTATGATGCAAGCTTCAACTATGAGAGTATGCATGACTACACACGTGGAATATATGATGAGTTATGTCAGTTAAGGGCGATATTGACTGATGAAGTAGATATAGTGTGGATACTTCCTCAATTGCTGTTGGATGAGGATTTACCACACATCAGTGAAATACTTCTCAAATTGGATTATAATGATATTCACGTTAAGATACAGACAGACTCCATTGGAATAGCCGATAATCTGGATAACACGTCATATGGTAATTATTTGAACATATACAACAATTACTCCATAGAAAAGTTAAGTCAAAAGGACTTGTTTAAACGTCTTGTCGTGTCAAATGAGATATCCATGGATGATATTAAAAGATTGAAGTCATGTGAATGTGAATTGGAGTATGTACTATTCGGATATAACCAAGTTATGATATCTAAGGATAACTTCGAAGATGTTATTGATGAGAAAATATCTAATCATTATTACCTGAGGGATAAACGTGGTAACGAATATCCAATGGTATTTGATTGTAACGGCAATAGCCACATTTATGATTACCGAATAGCTAACCTTAGCCAATGGTTGGGTGAATTTAAAAAGACCTGCATCAACACGTTAAGTATTGACTTAAGACACTTCAACAATGCCGATACAAAAAGGATAATGGATTATTTTAAAGAAATCATATCAAACAAGCATCAT
>ODAI011952877.1_pt1 | contig 26230 bp, 22 predicted proteins | sample 1539321 | NCBI WGS metagenome assembly ODAI01 (sample SAMN02144231, study PRJEB22623) | gut metagenome | biome: sheep rumen | host: Ovis aries | place: New Zealand
GCAATTGCTATTGCAAACAAATGGCTGGACGAAGGATTGCGCGACAATCCAATTACTCGCGATTTAAAATGGGGAATTCCGGTTAATAAACCAGGATTTGAAGACAAGGTTTTCTATGTTTGGTTTGATGCACCATGGGGTTATGTGTCAATTTCCCAGGCAGCAACAGACGATTGGGCATCTTGGTGGAAAAATCCGAATTGTAAATATGTGGAATTTATGGGCAAAGATAATGTATCTTTTCATTCTGTATTTTTCCCAGCGCAAGAATTGGCGATGGACGATGGTTGGAAAACCGTTGATATGTTAAAGGGTTTAAACTTTTTGAATTTCAATGGTGCCAAAGTGTCAAAATCAACTGGTAATGGAATATTCTTGGACGAGGCATTATCAATCGCGCCTGCGGATGTTTGGCGTTATACATTAATTGCGTCTGCACCTGAAACAGACGATACAGATTTTACTGTTTCCAGATTTGCAGAAATTGTTAACAAAGATTTGAACGGTATGTTGGGTAATTTTGTTTCACGTGTGACAAAACTTTCTGCAAAAAATTTTGGAACACGCGTGCCTGGTGATATTAAATTCAATACAGATTTAGCAAATCGCATAAATGCAAAATTGGATGAATTAACAAATGCGTTAGAGGCTTGTGAATTTCGTGCCGCAATTTTTGCGTTGCGCGGTCTGTATGCTATCGGTAATGAATATATGACCGAAACGGCACCTTGGGCTTTGGTCAAAGACGGTAAAATGGATGATGCCGCAGATGTGTTGAATGAATGTTTTCAACTGATTGATTTATATGCACGCGTGTCACAACCTTTTATGCCAGATACCGCGAAAAAAATGCAAAATATTTTTGCAACAACACATGATTTATCATGGCCAACATCTTTTGAACGCAGGGTTGCCGATGGCGAAGAATTTAATGTGCCTGAAAATTTGTTTGAAAGAATTGATGATGAAACAGTCGCCGAAATCAATGAAAAATATTCTGCAAAGCCAAAAAACATCGCACCAATTATCGCAAAAATAATCGATGTTAAATCACACCCAAAACGCGACGATTTGCATGTTTTAACGGTTGATACAGGAACAGAAAAATTACAAATTGTTTGTGGTGCACCAAATGTTCGTCCGGGTTTTGTCGGTGTGTTGGCTGGGGTTGGATGTGTGTTGCCTGGGGGCGACAAACCATTGGCGGCACGTAATGTTGGCGGTGTAAAATCAAACGGCATGATGTGCAGTGCAAAAGAATTAGGCATTGGAAATGATGCCACACAAATTATTGAATTAGACGAAAACAATAAAATAGGAACAGAATATAAAGGATAAAAAATATGGGCAGTAAACGAAAATTAAGACATAAAACAGAAAATTACTATTCTATACGCGCAATTACAACTGATGGTAAATTGATTACATTAAATACTGAAAATTGGCCTGAACAAAATGTGCAAGGTTTGACCACTTTGACAAAAGAACAGGTTCCAAATTGGAAAAGATTAGATATTCAAAAATGCACATTGATTTATGATACGGCTGCACATAAATTTGTTTCTAAAAAACGTTCTTCATTATTGATTGGTCGTATTGGGATGGAATCTATATGCGCAAAAACAGATGAAAATTTTATGAAAAACGGAAAAATTCCTGTAAATATTTCTGTATTTTTTGGAGAAAACCAACGATAAAAAAAGGTGTTAATATGCCACGACACAAAATTGTTTATTCGTATTCTTGTAAAATTTGCTATACTGATAAAGATGCAGTAAAAATAGATTTACCAGAAGATGTCGATACTGATAAATTTGCCGAAATATTATCAAAGCAAGATTTAGCCAAGGTCGGCATTATTCGAATTATGCGAACAAAATCTGTGTATGATTTGCGTACAACAAAATTCAAGCCAAATAATGTAATTTATAACAATACAAAAACTTTTAGTATGTATGTTGACGATAAAATTAAAACTGCGTCAGATATAAAAAATTTTCTAATGCGAGAATACAATACAGGATGTGGTTTTGTTGTTCAGCCTGGTCAAGAAAATGTGTCACCGATGGTGATTACATCCATGATAACATTAAAGCGTTGCGGTGTTATGGCAAATAATCCAAATATTGAACAACACTGGACAGAACATCGTGTTAATGTCGCAAAACCAAATTCAAAACAAGATGTTATTATCGATAGAAATTTGAAACAAATTTGGCCACGCGCAACAAACAATATGCCTATGCAATTAAAAAATTTCTTTGTTCAAAAACAAAAGGCATAAAATATGGCTGTATCTTATAAATGTTTTGGTGTCACAGATGATGGAATTAAAAAAGTTTTATTCAATGGCAAAACATTGAAAAATAAAACAGAATTAGTTTCTTGTTTGGATAATGCGTCCATGACACGAAATTTTTTACCATATATAAAAATCATCGTTGAAAAAACACAAACTTTTGCCAGTGGTTCAAAAGCTGCCCTGTGGCCAAACGGACAAACATCACAAACATTTTTTGATGTCGTTGATGGATGTATTGATATTGAAAAAGTTAAATCTGCGTTCGTAAAGCGCGAAACAAAAAAATCATCAAATAAAACTGTGCGATATTTTTATACAGAAAAATATTCTGTGGGACGTGACCCGGTGGCCAAGGCATTACCAAAAAATATTGATGCAGAACAATTTGTTGCACAATTAAAAAACATAGATTTCAAAAATTTGAACTGTATCATTATTTTGAAAACGGTTGTAAATAATGATACGCGTAATTCAACATATATTGAACGCATGTTATATAATCCGGCGTTTATGTATAATGCATATACAATGATTATTGGTTCAGTATATGCAAAACCTGTGCAGACACGCGATATACAAGAAAACGATTTGCCGTTTACAAAAACAATATTAAATAATTGGATTGAAAATCCAGAAACAATATCAAAAAAACTGATACGGTTCTTTAATCATAATGCCAGATAAAATTCGTCTTGTTTTGATGTCTTGTTGTGCACCATGTTCGGCTGGTGCAATTAAACAATTGGCAAATCATGAAATTGATGGCGTGGATGATTTTATTGTTTTGTTTTTTAATCCTAATATTTACCCAAATGATGAATACCAAAAAAGATTGGATGAACAAATTAAATACTGTGAAAAATTGGGGGTAAAATATGCCGTCGGTAATTATGACCACGATGCATGGTTAATGGCGGTGCGCGGCCTGGAAAACGAACCTGAACGGGGGGCGCGGTGCAGTAAATGTTTCGCGTATCGGTTTTGCTATGCACGTGAATTTGCAATCCAGCATGGGTTTAATGCAATCGCGTCTGTATTTGGTGTATCCAGATTCAAATCCCAATCACAAGTGGATGCCGCCGCAGAACAATCCTGTGGCACAATCCAGTATTTGCCGATTAAGTGGGATGAAAAATTGCGCCAACAAATTAACCATGAATCTGATTTTTATCGCCAAAAATACTGTGGTTGCGAATTTTCCATGCGTAAATAAATTTTGTATAAATATTTGCTTTTTGCTATATTTTTTCTATAATCTGCGTGTATTAAAGAGGTTTTATATGCATTTAGTATCACAAGTTGTTTTTAATTATGATATAAAAATCAGTCTTTTTCACAAGACTGGCAATTTTTCTGGTATCAATGAATTGCAAAATGCCGTTAATGAATATTATACAAATAATGATTTTCAATCTTTACGTATTTGGCGAACTGTGCAAATTATTGACAAGGACGAACCAATACGTCCAGCCGGGATGTCTGCATTGAAATTTTATACAGATAAACAATCTGTTAAACAATATAAAACAATTGAGTTAGATAAAGAAGTTTTATCTATGCACATCTGTCAAAAAATTATGTATCCGCGCGATATTCGTAAAATATTAAAACAAAGATATGGCAGCGTCCTGGATTTGGATTCTCAAAATTTAGATGCAAAGTTGCCTGTGTGCGATTTTTATGTCAGTGAACAAAAACAATATGGTTTGCGGAATCCCAAAACAGGCGCACCAACAGAACATGTTTTGCGACATGTTTGTTGTCGGCGTGCAAATTCAAACGATCTCATCGTTGATAAAAACCTGAATCAAATTTGGCCAACCAAAACCAAACAACCGCCAAAAGAGTTATTGGAATTTTTGGCACGAAATACAGAAAATGTTTACGAGGAATAAAATCATGTCATCAATATTTGTTTTTCCGGGTCAGGGCGCACAAGTTGTTGGTATGGGCGCAGATTTATATAAAACCAATGCCGCGGCGCGTGCCGTTTTTGACGAAGTGGACGACGCGTTAGGCGAAAAATTATCAAATGTAATTTTTAATGGCCCAATGGAAGATTTAACTTTGACTCGCAATGTGCAACCGGCAATTATGGCGACATCTGTCGCGATGTTCCGGGCATCTGGATTATCATTACCAGATTTTGTTGCAGGACACAGTTTGGGCGAATACACCGCATTATGTGTTGCCAATGCAATCAGTTTGGCGGACACTGCACGTCTGTTGCGTGCACGCGGGGATGCGATGCAGACCGCGGTGCCGGTTGGCCATGGATTGACATCGGTTGTGTTGGGTTTGGATGCCGATATAGTTCGTGAAATTTGTGAATCAACCGGTTGCGATATGGCAAACGATAATTGTCCAGGTCAGGTTGTAATTTCAGGATTAAAAGAAGCAGTTGATGCAGCAAGTGAAAAATTAAAAGATGCAGGCGCACGCAGGGTGATGCCTTTGGCTTTGTCTGCACCGGTGCATTGTCGTGTTCAGGAACCTGCGGCGGACATGATGCGTGCTGAATTTGACAAGGTTCAAATTCATACACCGCAATCAAAATGGATTTCAAATAAAACATGTTCTGTGATTGATAATCCAAATGAAATAAAAGATGCATTGATTTATCAATTAACACATGGTGTGCGGTGGCGTGAATCTGTGTTGGAAATGGTTAACATGGGGGTCACAGATGCAACAGAAATTGGCCCAGGAAATGTACTGTCTGGTTTAATTTCACGCACAACAGATAAAATTATTGTTAAAAAATTAGAGGTTTAATTTATGAGTATTCGTAATATATTAAGTAAAAAACGTGAAACAACCACTGAAACAGTATATGATTTTTATTGGCATGGTGTACTTGTTGGGGTTGTAAATGTTCCGTTCATCAAAGATGAACCTGTGGAGTTTATTACTAAAAATATAATTTCTATGTCTGATATACGTCAGGCATCGCGATTTTTATATAAAAATTATGAACGTGATATTTCTGTACAACATGGTAAAAAAATTATTTTGTTGGACCGTAATTATTTTGAAAAACCTGTTGATAAAAAAATCAAAGAAAGAACAGACAATTTATCCGAGTGGCATATTTATAATGCATATGGCAGAATATATATCGGTAAAATTTTAGAAGAAAGTTTTAATACTGTTATTTTACGCATCAAAAAAAGTGGTGCATTCGCCGAAGATGTTATACATTCTGTAAACAGTTTGTTAAAAAAATACGATGTGGTAAAATTAACAATGTTATATGCACCTGAAAAACAGGCCACATTTGAACGCGATTTTAATTCTTCTTTGATTAATAGCATTATTATAAACAAAATTGGTATGCCAAAAAAATGTGATGCTGGCAAAAAAATCGTTAAACAAACACCTGTAAAGGCGGTCAAATCAAAACCAGACGACAACACAAAAACAAACTATTTAGTCAACGATACAAAACATATTGATCCTGCTTTGTTATCAAAAACATTAACGGTGACAATGAATAAAACACAAACATTGGAATCTGCAAAACAACGCGCACAACACATGGCAAATTTGCAGTATGTTTGTATTAAACTGTTGGATAATAATGGCAAATTTGTATGCAACATATATCCACAAAATGTTGAACAAATTCGTGCAGATAAACTTGAACAATTAAAACAAATATTACACAGGGTGTATTAAAAATATGGAGAAGAAAATGTTTGAATTAAAAGACAAAGTCGTTTTAATAACTGGCGCAACCGGTGGTATCGGCGGTGCTATTGCGCATGCAATGAAAAATGCCGGCGCGACCGTTGTGGTGTCTGGACGCAATATTGCAAAATTGGCACAAGAATTTGACGATGAATATATCAAATTTCCTGCGGATTTATCCCAAGATGATGCCGCTGTTGAATTGGTTATGAACACTGTTGATAAATGTGGTCGAATTGATGTGTTGATTAATAATGCCGGAATTACCGCAGACACTTTGTTAATGCGTATGACAGATGAACAATTTGATAATGTGTTAAATACTAATCTGCGCGCTGCATTCAAAACATGTCGTGCATGCATACCGCCAATGATGAAACAACGTTTTGGTCGCATTATAAATATGGCATCTATTGTTGGAACAATCGGTGGACCCGGTCAGGCAAACTATGCTGCAAGTAAAGGCGGTTTGATTGCGATGACAAAATCAATCGCTGCCGAGGTCGCATCACGCGGTATTACCGCAAATGCTATTGCGCCTGGATTTATTGAAACACCGATGACTGATGTTTTACCAGATACATTAAAACAAAAATATTTGGAACAAATCCCAGCCGGTCGTTTTGGAACACCAAATGACATCGCAAATGTTTGTGTGTTTTTGGCAAGTGATGAAGCAGCATATATCAATGGTCAAACAATTCATGTAAATGGTGGTATGGGACGGTTTTAATCAATGCAAAATTTTGATGTGATTGTTATCGGTGGTGGACATGCCGGGGTGGAGGCCGCGGCGGCATCTGCGCGTCGTGGTGCAAAAACACTGTTGATGACAATGCGCGAATCCGATATCGGTGCAATGTCTTGCAATCCATCAATTGGTGGGCCGGGTAAATCACAAATGGTTGCAGAAATGGCGGCTTTGGGTGGGGTTATGCCGGCATCAGCAGATTGCGCAGGTATTCATTTTCGTATGTTAAATGCAACGCATGGTGCGGCCACACGCGCATTGCGCGCACAAATTGACCGCGATTTATATCACAATGCTGTGATGAAAAATTTGCAACATACAAAAAATTTAACAATTTTATTTGAAAAAGTTGAAAATCTGGATTTGCAAAAAAAGACTGTAAATAATGCGTATAGCGCGTCTGCTATTATTTTAACCACAGGAACTTTTTTGGGTGGATTGGTGACGCGTGGCGGCGAAAAAATTCCATCGGGACGATTGATGGATAATGGCGAATACCAAGAAAACGATACATATATTTCGTCTGTATTGCGCAAAAATGGTTTTAATTTAATGCGATTAAAAACTGGAACACCGGCGCGCATATATCGCGACAGTATTGATTTTTCTGGTTTAGAAGAACAGCCGGGTGACATGCCACACGATTGGTTTATGTTTGGGGATGAAAATAACAATTATAATGAAAAATGTTATATCACGCATACCACAGGTATAACGCACGATATAATTCGTGAAAACATAAAATCTGCACCGATGTATAATGGTGACATCAAAGGCACAGGCCCCAGATATTGTCCCAGTTTGGAAGACAAGGTTATGCGGTTTCCTGAACACACATCACATCATGTTTTTTTAGAACCCGAAGGATTAAATAGTGATTTGATTTATCCTAATGGTATTTCAACTTCGTTTGGCACCGATGTCCAAGACAGGTGGATTCGAACAATCCCAGGCCTTGCAAATGCGCGTATCGCGCGATATGGATACGCAATTGAATACGATGCGATTGATGCACGAAAATTAAAAACAACATTGGAATCCAAAGATATTTCGGGAATATTTTTTGCCGGTCAAATAAACGGAACATCAGGATACGAAGAAGCCGCCACCCAGGGAATCGTTGCCGGTGCAAATGCCGCGGCTATTGCATTAAATTTAACAAAATTGGAATTGACGCGCGTAAATTCTATGATTGGCGTGTTGATTGATGATATAACAACATTTGGTGTGGACGAGCCGTATCGCATGTTCACATCACGCGCAGAATACAGATTAAATCTGCGTGCAGATAATGCGATTGCGCGATTGGGAAAAATCGGTGTTGAATTGAATTTAATATCAAATGATGATTTTGAAAAATTATATAATTTACACAAAGACGAAATTGCTGAAAACGATAAAATGTATGCAGGATATATCGAACGCAATGCACGCGAAATGGCGGCTGTCGCGCGTGATATGGAAATGAAAATCCCGACTAACATGGATTATAATTTACCGGGATTAACAAATGAATTGATTGAAAAATTGTCGCGCACGCGTCCTGAAAATATTGCAGCATTATCACGCATACCGGGCATGACCCCGGCGGGTGTAATGGTTGTATTGCGATATATTAAATCTGGTAATAAATAACTTGAAAATTGCGATGTTGTCAGGTATATTATACGCGCGTATGCCGGAATAGCTCAGTTGGTAGAGCATCTCATTCGTAATGAGGGGGTCGCAGGTTCGAATCCTGTTTCCGGCACCACCATTTGCGTCGTTGACGCTTTATTAAAAAACACCGGCATTTGCCGGCATTTTTTTAACTTCTTTGTTTGGTTTTATATTCATTCAATCTGGCATCGGCGCGCGATTTACACGCGGTATAAATACAAAATGGCATTTGGGATAAATCCGTAATTTTTGCATTATAATCCTTGGCATATCTATCCCAATATGTTGTTTTATCTGTGTTATCTTGGGCGGAACGAAATGTTTTTTTTGCGGAAAACAAACTCACAATTGGTACAGTCCAACACAACATAAATGCCAATGTCGCACCAGCCGCTGTTCCACCATATACCAACACAAAATTTTTTGCTTTTAATTTTTGTAATTCTTTATCTTTTTTCATATTCAATTATCCAATTCTATATAAAAATAGCACATTTAGAGGGGATGTCAATTTTTTATAAAAAAAACTGGAAATAAGCGAAAACATATACTAGAATTAGAACCATGAACAAAAAAGAAATAATTATTATTAATTAAACCGACACTGCGCTTTGGCGGTGGCTGGGGCGCATAGGCGCCTTTTTTTAATATAATAAAAACACAAGGAAAATATAAAATGGCATACCCAAAAACAGAACCAAAGGCTAATTTTTCTGAACAAGAACACCAAATAATCGAATTTTGGCGTGATGATGATACTTTTCATAAATCTTTGAACAAAACAAAACTGGGTCATCCTTTTTCGTTTTACGATGGACCACCATTTGCAAACGGTTTGCCACACTGGGGACACCTTGGGGTATCTGCGGTCAAAGATATGGTTTGCCGTTATCACACTATGCGTGGTGAATATGTAGAACGCGCGTTGGGTTGGGATTGCCATGGGTTGCCGGCAGAAAATTCTGTTGAAAAAAAGCAGGGTCGCACCGCTAAAAATATTGTGGCAGAGGATGGTATAGATGTGTTCTGTGATTTATGCCGCAATGATGTGATGAGTTTTTCAAACGAGTGGTTGCGTTATTTTGAACGCATTGGTCGTTGGGTTGATGGTGGCGAAACACTGGGGTATCGCACCATGGATAAAAATTTTATGGAATCTGTGATTTGGGGTTTGAAACAATTATACGACAAAGGTTTGTTGTATAAAGATTTCAAAGTCAATCCTTACGATTGGAAATTGGGAACTGTTTTATCAAATAGTGAATCATCAAGCGAATATCAAGATGTTGTTGATGATACTGTGACGGTATGGTTCGAATTAGAAAATGGCGACAGGGCAATTGCATGGACAACAACACCATGGACATTGCCGGCAAATTCGGCGTTGGCAGTAAACAACAATATGCGTTATGTTCGTATGAAGCACGATGATGGTCATGTTTATGTCTTGGCAGAATCCAGATTAAAAGCATATGATAAAATTTTTGCAAATTCCCAAAATTTAGGAACCGTTATGGGGGCTGAATTGGTTGGTATGCACTATACACCAATATTTCCATACTATACAGATTTGGCAAAAAACGGTCATGGATTATACACAATTATTTCTGGCGATTATGTCAGTGATAGCGACGGTACCGGTATCGTGCATATTGCACCAGCATACGGCGAAGATGACTATTTCGTTGCCAAGGCCATTGATTCACAATTTCCGGTTATATTAAATGTTGATGATTATGGTAATTTCGATTCAACAGTTGTCGATTGGGCAGGTGAAAATATTTTTGTTGCGAATCCAAAAATTATTGATTGGTTGCGCACAACAGGACGCTTGGTTAAAAAAGACCAACATAAACACAGTTATCCGTTCGGTCCACGCAGTCACGAAAAATTGATTTATCGTGCAACAGATTCTTGGTATATCGATGTGCCACGTGTTCGCGACAGATTGGTTGAAATAACAAAAAATGATACAACATGGACATCGGCGGGAAACCGTTTCTTGTCATGGATTGAAAATGCGCGCCCATGGAGTATATCACGCAATCGTTTCTGGGGCGTGCCATTACCAATTTGGGAACGAAATGGCGAATATAAAGTATTTGGTTCTATTCATGAAATTGAAGAATTCTTTGATGTAAAAATTGATGATTTACATCGTCCAACACTGGATAAATTGGAACGCGATGGTTGGAAACGAATAACCGATGTTTTGGATTGTTGGGTGGAATCCGGGTCTATGCCGTTTGCATCGTTGCATTATCCGTTTGAAAACAAAGATGTGTTTGAAAAAACTTTCCCAGCAGATTATATTATCGAAGGTCAAGACCAAACACGCGGTTGGTTCTATGCATTGATGGTGATTGCGGTTGCGTTGTTTGACAAACCTGCTTTCCGCGTTGTATCAGCAAATGGTATGATTGTCGATGAAAATAAACGCAAGTTTTCAAAATCATTAAAGAACTTTGTTGACCCAACAGAACAGTTGGAAACATACGGCGCAGATGCAATTCGTTTGTTTATCTTGGGCAGTAATTTTATGAAGGCTGAACCCGTTGGTGTTGATAAAGAAGGACGTGTATTTAATGACACAATTAAAACCATTTTGACACCATTGTGGAACGCATACCACTTCTTTACATTGTATGCAAATGCAGGAAATATCACTGCAAAAATGGATGCGTCATCAACAAATCCATTGGATAAATATATTGTTGCAGAATTAAATGAATTAATTCAAATCACAACAAATTCTTTGGATGAATACAAACCAGATGTCGCCGTCAAAGAATTTGTTAGATTTTTAGATGTATTAAATAACTGGTACATTCGTCGTGGACGTGCGCGTTTCTGGGGCGAAGAACAAGACGCATTTAACACACTGTATTATGTGTTGGTGAATTTGTGTAAATTGATGGCACCATTTGCACCATTTATCAGTGAATATATCTATAAAAATTTAACAGGGGCGGAATCTGTGCATTTGACAGATTGGCCAGTCGCAACAGAGGCTGATTACGAAATTGTTTCTGATATGCGACGCGTGCAATCGATTGTGTCTGTTGGAAAACAGTTGCGCGAACAATACAAATTGCGCAATCGTTTGCCATTGGCAAATATAACTATCGCTGGGGCAGATGTTTCAAAATACGCAGATATTATTCGTGATGAATTAAATGTTAAACAAATCAATTTTGTTGCAGATATCACATCTGTGGCTGATTCGTTTGTGTATTTAATCACACCAAAAATTGGTGCGCGTTTGGGTTCGGCTTTGCGCGAAATTGTGCCGGCTGTGAAACAGGGTAATTACAAAATCGATGGCGATAAATTGGTTGTCGGCGATTACACATTAAACAGCGACGAATTTGAAAATCGTTTGACTGTGCGCGATGGTATAACCGGTGCAGCATTACCCGATAATACCGCGGTTGTTGTGTTGGATACTGAACTGACACCTGAATTGGTGGTCGAGGGATTGGCAAATGACGCATTGCGTTTTATCCAAGATTCGCGCAAGTCGGCAAATTTGGATGTGTCTGACAGAATAAAAATGGTGTATTCTGGTGATGATGAAATCATGGAGGCGGTTGCGGCGCACGAACACCGCATCAAAAGCGACGCGTTGATTGTGGAATTGGCGCGTGGTGCAGCCACACAGTTTACAACCGAAATCGAAGGACATCCGTTCGCAATCAATATTGAAAAAGCATAAAGCAAACAATGATTACACCGGATATTTATTTTGAAAATGTACCAAAAACATTGGATATGAATATCCGGTCTGAACTGTATTCGGTGAACGAATTTACTTTTGCGGTGGCGGTGATACTGTCGGCCCAGGCAACTGATAAAAAAGTGAACGAGGTCACACCTGAATTATTCCGCGTTGCACCAACACCAAATAAAATGTTGGAACTGGGGATTGATGGGTTAAAGCAACACATACGGGTTATTTCATTTTTTAATAACAAAGCAAATAACATTATTAAACTGGCTGAAAAATTGGCAGACGGGCAGGGGATAAATTGGAAATTTCCTGACAAATATCACAATCGCGACGCGTTGATTAAATTGCCGGGCATTGGGCAAAAGACCGCAAATGTTATAACAAATGTTTTGTGGGGTGCACCCAATATTGGCGTGGATACGCATGTTTTCCGGCTATCCCACAGGTTTGGTTGGGTTAGTGATGCCGACAATACACCGGAAAAAGTCGAAGAAAAATTACGCAAAAAAATACCGGCAAAATATCATGAAATGGTTAATCATGTGATGGTTTTACATGGGCGATATACATGCAAAGCATTACGACCAAAATGCGACACATGTTCCGTTGCAAAATGGTGCGACGCAAAAGACAAAAACATATAAAAAACACCGGCAAATGCCGGTGGGATTATACCCACAAAATTTTGCAATTTTGCGGGGCCCAAAAAACAAAAAAACACCGGCAAATGCCGGTGTTTTTTAACATTTTGATTTGTTATGCACGCAGGGTTGCGTGGCATTTGGTTTCAACCATGGATATTACTTTGTTTTGTAATTCTGTCAATTCGGTATCGCCCATGTTTTCGGTTGGATAAATCGTAATTGTAAATGCAACTGATTTATTTCCGCCACCCATGTCGAACGAGTCAAATATTACCACATCGCCGATACGGTTGTCTGCCGCACGTGCTGTGGCGACCAAACGTTCCGCCGGGAATTTTGATTCAACAACAAATGCAAAATCACGTGTGATTGGTTGAAATTCACTGATTGGTGTTTTTGCATATTTTGGTGTATTTGGCAATACAGATACATCATCAATTATTGCAATACATGTTGGAACCTTGATATGCAATTTGTGTGCAACGGTTGGGTGCAATTCACCAAATTCAGCAATCTTTTTATTGCCTTGCATAATACGTCCATATTTATATGGGTGTGCCCATAATGGCGCATTATTTGTTTCAATTGTGTGTTTTTGATTTCCAATCAATGATAAAATATCTGATTTAACATCAAACACATCAACATTACGATTGCGCTTCATCCAATGTTTTGGCGATGTCGCCCCAGAACGCAAAATACAAATTTGTGTATGTTCTTCGCCGGGCATATCACCATCAAATACCGTCCCCAGTTCAAATATATTCATATCTGGAAAACCACGTTTGATATTTTGCGATAATGCAATTAACTGATTTCCCAACAGACAATTACGCATACAATCAAAATCCACAGTTATTGGATTTGATACGCGTATAATCTGTTTATCTAATAACATTGATTCTATTTTTGAATTTCCAAATCCAAAAGATATATTTTCATTTAATCCCATATTCGCCAAACGATGTTTTAATCCCATACATGCCTTGGTTTCAATTTTATCATGATTGTTTTCATTTAATGTTTCAACAACACCGTTTAATCCAACCTTGTCATAACCATAAATACGGATTAAATCAGAAACTATGTTTTCTGGGGCCGTCATATCAACACGTGCACTGCGTGGGGTGACGGTCCAAATACCACCTTTGCCGGTGGCAACATTAAATTGCAAAGATTCCAAAATTTTACGCTGGGTATCCAATGGCATATCAACGCCAGTTCTTTGCAAACAAAATGATGGATTATATGCAATTTTGTTTGGTGTAAATTCACTGCGCCCGGCGGTCACAACACCAACAACTTTGCCACCACATGCATCGGTTATAATCTGTACAGCCGCCGCCAATGCAGGTGCATTTACATTTGGGTCAATACCGCGTTCATATCTGTATGACGCGTCAGTGGACAACCCTAATCTTTTTGCGGTTTTACGAATACCCACCGGTTCGAAATACGCAGATTCCAAAATTATATTTTTTGTATCGTCGTGTACACAAGCACGCGCACCACCAACAATTCCGGCCAATGCCAAAATTCCATCAATATCAGCAATAACCAAATCTTTGTCGGTTAATTCGTGTTCTGTGCCGAACAAGTCTGTAAATTTTTCGTGATTTTGTGCCGTACGCACAATTATTGCACCATTGACTTTATCTGCATCAAAACAATGCATAGGCTGACCCATGTCATAGCACAAGTAATTTGTTGCATCAACACATGCGTTTTTTGGATTTATGCCTGCGGCAATTAAACGATTTGCAATTTTTTCAACAGACGGTGCATTTTTAATTCCATGAATTTCAGCCATGCGATATGTTGGACAACGGTCAGACATCAATTTAACATCACGCGCACCCTTGATTTCAGGTAATGTATCTGGGGTATTGGCAATATAATCACCTGCGGAACATGCCGCCAAATCCAGCGCAATTCCACGCACCGCCAGATAATCTGGACGATTTGGTGTAATGCCGGTATCAAAAATTGGACTGGATACGCATCCAGGAATTGGTGCGCCGATTTTTGTATTGTCTGGCAATTCCATAATTCCACTGTGGTCGTCACCCAAACCTAATTCGCGTTCACTGCACATCATGCCGTCAGATAACACACCGCGTAATTTTCCAGATTCGATTTTATGTCCGTCAATTATGCAACCAGGACGCGCCAATGCAGATATCAATCCAACACGAACATTTGGCGCACCACATACAACCTGGCGCAATGTGCCAGACCCATCATCAACCATCAACACATGTAAATGGTCTGAATTTTCATGTGGCCTGCATTCAACAATTTTTGCAGCAATTGGTGGAACAGGGGCAAAAAAATCTTCGACCTCTAATCCGGTGCGATTTAATGTTTCTTCGATTTGTTCAGGTGTGAATTTCGTATCCAGATATTCACGCAACCATTCATAAGACCATTTCATTTTATTTTTCCCCCAAATTTAGAATCCACTGTTTTTCAACCAACGAACATCGCCATCATAAAATGCACGAATATCATTTAATCCAAATTTTAACATCGCAATTCTGTCCCAACCAAAACCAAACGCGAATCCTTGGTATTCATCAGGATTTATCCCACAATTACGCAATACATTTGGATGAACCATGCCGGCACCTGCGATTTCCAACCATTTATCATTGTTCCATTTAATATCTATTTCAATTGATGGTTCGGTAAATGGAAAGTAAGATGGACGAATACGCATTTCTAATTTTCTTTCAAAATAACGTTCCAACATTGTGCGAATTGTCGCAACCAAATCAGACATTGTTATATGCGTATCGATTTTATCAACATATAATCCTTCGATTTGACCAAACATAGGACTATGTGTTGCATCCATTTCTTTGCGGTATGTACGACCAACACCAAACATTTTAATTGGAACACCTTTGCCTTCCATTGCACGAATTTGAATTGCAGATGTTTGTGTGCGCAACACATTGCCGTTTTCCAAAAAGAAACTGTCCTGCATATCACGCGCAGGATGATATGACGGGGTATTTAATGCAGTAAAATTATGCCAGTCATCTTCGATTTCGGGACCCGTCCACATTGTGTATCCCAAAGATTCCAAAATCGAACCAATTTGTGATAAAGTTTCCGTCAAAGGATGTAATGTACCACGATTTTTTGGTTCTGTATCCAATGTGACATCCACAAATTCGGTTTTTAATTTCTGGTTCAATGCCGCCGTTTCTAATTCAGTTTGGCGAATTTTGAACAATTCACGCAAAGATGCGTTTTCTTTGTTTAATTCCGCACGCGCATCAGGCGACATTTTTGACATTTCTTTTAACCGCGCCGTCATTGTGCCATTTTTACCGAATACAGATGTGTATAACGATTGTAATTCTTCCAAAGATTCTATGTTTTTAATTTTATCCTGCATAATTTTTACCCTTGATTAAAAAAGCCGTCAAAGACTTGACGGCTTTATTATTACAAAACAAAACATCACCGCCAAGGATTATTTTTCCCCACCGATAAATCGTTTTGCAACATCAATCAATTTTGTGAAGTTTTCGTCACCCGCAAAAGCCATTTCGGCCAAAACCTTGCGGTCCAGGGCGACACCGGCCTTGCGCAGACCGTTCATAAATTGAGAGTATGTCAAACCATTATTACGCACAGCGGCGTTAATACGGACAATCCACAAACCACGAAATTCGCGTTTTTTAACACGTCTGTCGCGATATGCATACTGACCGGCCTTTTCAGACTTTTCACGTGCAGCACGATATGTTGAATGATGACGGCCCAAATAACCTTTGGCACGCGCCAAGATTTTATTGTGTTTTTGCTTAACTGTTGTTCCACGTTTTACTCTTGCCATGATTGCCCCCTATTATTTCAAACCGTATGGAGCCAAGATTTTAGCCTGACCCATCATGTTTTCGTTCAAATACTGTGGTTTTGATCCAGCGTTATTCGCGCGTTTGGATTTATGACGCAGTAATTTTTTGTGAGCATTTCTGGCAACACGAATTTTTCCAGTTGCAGTCATAGATGCACGTTTTTTCAAGTATGACTTGGTTTTTAATTTTGGCATTTTTTCACCTCTTGATTTTATGTCCTGATGGCAATGCCTTTGCCATTTTGGACCGTTACGACCCATATTTTGCCAGAAATAAACAAAAAATCAAGTTTTTATTGAATATTAAAAAATTCATGTTTAAACTGTGGCTGAAAAACATGAATCAGCACTCTTTATCTTGGCGGGCAGTTAAATTGATTAAATCCGCAGCAGCCGCGGCGGCTGTTCCGTTGGTGTTTATATATATATTGGTGTCAAAACCTGACTTTTACCTGATAAATTGGGCGGGACATGTTATATTACCAGTTGCACATTTTGTTGGAAATGTTGTCACTTGGCCTGTTCGTGCCACAGGCGAGGCCATATCTAATATTTATGATTTATCGAATTTGCGGGCTGAAAATGAACGTTTGGCGCGCGAATTAGATGCCGCATTGGCCGATAAAAATGAGTGCAAGGTGGCTATTGCTGAAAATAAACGGTTATCAAATGAATTGGATATTGTGCATGCAACACCACAAAATGTCATTATGGCTGATGTCGTTCATGATACTGTCGCATTACACCACAGCAACTTTTTAATAAACAAAGGTGTATTTGACGGCATAAAAAAAGGTATGGTTGTGACATCGGTTGATGGTGTTATGGCGGGTATGGTTATCGATGTCGGTGGCGAATTTTCACGCGTTCGTGCATTAAATGATGCCGACAGCAATATTGCTGTGCGTATCGCCGGTGATGAAGTCTATGGTTTTTTACAAGGCGATGGGTCGGCGTCCCCAGAAATTGGTTTTTTCAGCAGACCTGAATTCAAAGCTGAACGCGGCATGACGGTTATAACCAGTAATATTAGCGGTGTTTTACCAAATGGTATTTTGGTTGGAACATTAAAAAACGGTCGCGATGTCAAGGTATTGCAACCTGATTCTGTATCGCGTGTCAAAGTTTTAGAATTTAACAATAACAACGAATATAAATGATTAGGAATTTTTTCTTTTTCTTGCGCAAAATATCGCCTTTTTTGGCTGTGATTATTTTATGGCGATTACAGTTGCATTGGTGGAATCCGGCTGGGATTTTGGCAATTATTCCTATATTTTTCTTTTCGTTTGTTCGTGTGGTTGATTGGATGCCTTTGTTTTCAATTTTATTTTGTTTTTTGATTGATTATAACGGCGATACAAAATTGTTTTGGACATGTTGTTATTTAATTGCATATGCAATTAACGGATTTCAATATTTTATCGATTTACACAGGGCTGATAAAAACGCAATTGTTCCATTTGTAATATTTTTTGGTGCGTCTTGTTTTATATTAATGTTTGCAGATTTGTCTTGGACAACGGTTGGTCGCGCGTTATGGTTGTTTGTATGGGTTTCGGTATTATATGTTCCATTTACAAATTTATTAACCAAGGTGTTGCCACATGATTGATATAGAAGTTGGAAATACCTTTAATCGTCGTAGTGCTTTGTTTTTAACAACAGGCGCAGTTCTTACATCTGTATTGATTTTGCGTATGTTGCAGATGCAGGTGTTTAATTATCGCGATTATAAAAAGAAGTCCGAAAATAATTCTTTTCGTATTCAAATCAATATGCCTGAACGCGGAAAAATTTTATCAGCCGAAGGTATTCCTGTATCACGCGATACACCAATTTATCGTATTTATATTGTTCCCGAAGAAACCGATGATTTGGATTCTTTGTTGAAAACATTAACAAATGATTTGAATTTAAAACCAAAGACATTAAAACGAATTGATAAACAGATAAAAAAACAACAAAAATTTCAACCTGTGCTGATTTCCGAACATACAGATTGGACTGTATTGGCCCGCGTAAGTGCAAAAAATTTACCCGGTGTTCATATCAACAGTGGTTATGCGCGTGTGTATGAATTACATGAATCTGGGGCACATATATTGGGTTATGTTGGTGCGCCAAAAACACCAAAACCAAATGCACCGTTTTTCACAACTGGTGTTTTGGGTTTGGAAAAAATGTATAACGACGAAATGGCGGGAACCCCTGGGCAAACCGTTATGTTGTCTAATGCGGTTGGACGCATTACCGGGGAAGATGAAGACCAATTTATAAAACCAGAACCCGGACACGATATTCAAACAACACTGCGTTATGATGCACAACGGGTTATGCACGATGCGTTAAAACAACATAATGCCGGTTGTGGTGTCGCAATCGATATTGAATCAGGTGATATTTTGGCAATGACATCAGCCCCAAGTTTTGACCCAAATTTATTTTCGGGCGATGATGCCGAAGAATATATGGAAAAACTGCGTAATGATTATATGAAACCTTTTGTAAATAAAACCGTCGAAGGTTTGTTTCCACCAGGTTCAACTTTTAAAATTATTGTGGCTTTGGCGGCATTGGAATCTGGGGCGGTCACCCCAGATGAACAGGTTTATTGTCCGGGTTATTGGGATTATGGCGACAGGCGATATCATTGTTGGGAAGCCAAAGGTCATGGTCATATGAATCTGGCTGGGGCATTGGCACATTCTTGCGATATTTATTTTTATAAATTAGCATTAAAGATTGGTATTGATGCAATACGAAAAATGGCATTGCGTTTGGGTTTGGGTGAAAAATATTTAAGTGATATTTTCCCAAAAGAAATGGCTGGGGTGATACCTGATAAATATTGGAAGGAAAAACATGTGGGGGCCAATTGGGTCCATGGTGATACAATAATTTCTGGAATTGGTCAGGGATTTATTTTAACAAACTGTCTGCAATTGGCATTGATGTTGGCGCGCGTGACATCAAACAAGATTGTTATGCCACGATTGATTTATTCAAATAAAAAACAAAAATTTAAAAATCTGGGACTGGACAGAAAAAATATAAATTATGTTTTGCGTGGTTTGGAAATGGTGACCCAACCTGGTGGTACCGCCAGTGGCAGTGCAATAAATGTTGATGGCGCAAAAATGGGTGGAAAAACAGGAACTTCCCAGGTGCGTAATATTTCAAAAAAAGAACGCGCCACAGGGGTATTGGCGGCATCACAATTAGAGTGGAACAAACGAAATCATGGTTTGTTTGTTGGATATGCACCAACCGATAATCCACGTTATGCGGTTTGTATAATTACAGAACATTCAGGGGGCAGTGGTCCAGCCGCGCGAACATGTGCCGCAGTTATGAAAACTTTATTAGAGGGCGATAAATGATAATTCACCAAACACGCGTTTCTAATGCAAACATGATGACGATACCTGAAAAGTTATCGCGGTTTTTATGGGGTTTGTTTTTGCCTATGTGCGCGGTTTTGGCTATTTCGGTTATGGTATTATTTTCCGCCGGTGGTGGTAATTGGCAACCGTTTGCCGCACCACAATTATTCAAAATATTATTGGGGTTTGTTGTATTTTTTATTGTTGCGTTTTCCAATATTAAAACATGGTTAAAATCTGCATATTTAATTTATGCTGTTGCTTTTATTTTGATAGTTTTGGTGACATTTATTGGTGATGTTGGTATGGGGGCGCAAAGATGGTTAAACCTGGGGGGTATAAATATTCAACCGTCCGAATTTATTAAAATTGCACTGGTGTTGGCTTTGTCGCGTTATTTTGCATGGATGAATTCTGTGGAATTAACCCAGGCGAAAAACTATGTTGCACCTGTGTTGATGACATTTGTGCCATTTGCATTGATTGTTGTGCAACCTGACTTGGGAACCGCATTATCAATGTTGATGATTATGTTTGGTATGTTTTATATTGTTGGCGCACAAAAAAAATGGTTTATTATTGTTGCGATTTTGGGTGTTATGGCGGCGCCGGTTGTTTGGTTTGGTGGCATGCACGATTATCAACGCGACAGAATTATTACTTTTATAAACCCAGAACACGATGCCAAGGGAACAGGTTATCAAATAAACCAAGCAAAAATTGCATTTGGGTCTGGGGGTGTTTTTGGCAAAGGTTATATGTCTGGGACACAATCACAGCAATCTTTTTTACCAGAAAAACAAACAGATTTTATTTTTACTATGTTGGGTGAAGAGTTTGGATTTATTGGTGCGTTTATTTTATTGGCTATTTATACATGGATTATTTTGGTTCTGTTTTGGTGCGCAAAAACATGCAAGAATCGATTTGGGCAATTGGTGTGTTTTGGTTTTATGTTGAACTTTTTTGTTTATTATTTTATAAATATTTCAATGGTATTGGGTTTATTGCCAACCGTTGGTGTGCCGTTGCCGTTAATGTCTTTTGGTGGCAGCAGTTTGCTATCATTGATGTTTGGGTTTGGACTGTGCCAAAACGCGTATATAAATAAAGATCAACAATTATCTGCAAAAGGAAGTTAAATTATGAATTTACTGATTGTGGAATCACCATCAAAAGCGAAAACAATAGAAAAATACTTGGGCGCGCCATGGCGTGTTATCGCGTCTGTTGGTCATGTACGTGATTTGGTGCCTGAAAACGGCAGTGTTGATACAAAAAATAATTTTAAAATGCGTTGGCAAATTATGCCAGGTAAAGAAAAACAAATTAAACTAATTACCGATTTGGTAAAACAAGCAGATGCAGTATATTTGGCATCGGACCCTGACCGCGAGGGCGAGGCTATTGCATGGCATATTTTAGATATATTAAAATCTAAACGCGTATTAGGTAAAACACCGGTTTATCGTGTGGCTTTTCATGAAATCACTAAAAACGCGGTTATGGCGGCTATAAAAGAGCCCAGGGAAATAGATTCTAATTTGGTTGATGCATATATTGTGCGACGCGCCCTGGATTATTTAATTGGTTTTAGCGTTTCGCCTTTGTTATGGCGGCGCAATTTAGGACGGTCGGCTGGTCGTGTGCAATCGGTTGCTGTTAAATTGGTTGTTGATAGGGAACGCGAAATAGAGGCTTTCCACCCACAAGAATATTGGTCATTGAAATCAGAGTTCAGAGTTCAGAGTTCAGAGTTCAGTGGAATTTTATCAAAATATAAAAATAAAAAAATTGATAAACAAACCATTAAAAGTAAAGATGAAATTGATGAAATATTAAATACTTTGGGTGAACCGGTTGTTTCGGCATCTGTTGTAAATATTGAAAAGAAAAAAACATCGCGCAAAGCATTTGCACCATTTACAACCAGTACTTTGCAGCAAGAAGCATCACGAAAATTACGTTTTTCATCAAAACGCACTATGTCGGTTGCACAACATTTATACGAACAAGGTTTAATTACATATATGCGAACCGATGCAACAAATTTGTCAGCCGAGGCGGTTGCAGATATTCGTAAATGTATCGCAAAAACATATGGTGATAATTTTGTTCCAAAATCACCAAATGTTTATATCACTAAATCTAAAAATGCCCAGGAAGCACACGAAGCTATACGTCCAACACATTTTGATGCGCCAGCAAAAAACTTAGATACAGATGAACAAAAATTATACGATTTGATTTGGAAACGAACAATCGCGTGTCAAATGGTAAATGCAGAATTTGATTCTGTGGCCGTTGATATTAAACCGGACAACGCAAATGCAATTTTCCACAGTGTTGGAACAACATGCACTTTTGACGGATTTATGCATGTTTATAATGAAACACGCGATGATGATACAGATGAAGATGTTGTAAAATTACCACCTTTAAATATTGGTGATAAAATCACAATAAGTAAATTTTTACCTGAACAACATTGGACAACACCACCACCCAGATTTACCGAAGCATCTTTGGTTAAAAAACTGGAAGAGTTGGGAATAGGGCGACCATCAACATACGCAACAATTATGTCGACTATTGTTGATAGAAGTTATGTTGAACAAGATAAACAACATAGATTTCACCCAACAAGTGCAGGTTGGATTATTTCGGCATATTTATCAAAATATTTTACCGATTTGGTTGATGTTAATTTTACCGCAAAAACCGAAGATACTTTGGACGATGTTTCAAATGGTAAAAATGATAAAATTACTGCTTTGCAAGATTTCTGGAAACCGACCGAGGCCACAATTGAAGCCGCGCGTGGTGTTAAAACTAGTGAAATTATCGATGTTATAAATAAATTTATGGAACATCATTTATTCCCAGATGCAAATACAAAATGCCCAAAATGCGGCGGTGTGTTGGGAATAAAACTGTCAAAATATGGCGCGTTTATTGGTTGCAATAAATATCCAGATTGTGATTATACTTTGAAAATTGGAACCACAGAATCTGCGGAAATACCAACCGATGATAATACGACAAAAAAACCCGATGAACCAATTGATTTGGACGAAGGTATTACTTTTTATCCACGTGGTAAATTTGGTCCGTATGTTTCAAATGGCAAACAAAATGCGGCGGCAAAAAATTATACCGCTGATACAATTACACTGGAAATAGCCAAAGAATTATTAGATAAAAAATCGTCTGCAAAAACATCAGTTGAATTGGGAATAAACCCTGCAACAAAACAACCGATTTTATATTTTGCAACCGGACGATATGGCCCATATATTTCCAGTAATAAAGTAAATGTTTCGGTTAAATCACAACCTGATTTGGAAACAGCAATCAATTTAATAAACAATAAAAAATCGTCTGGCAACGCACCGATTCCGGCAAAAAAAGGAAAAAAATAATTGGCAAAATATGATAATAATTTTGTTGATGAATTACGCACACGCTTGTCAATTGTTGATGTGGTTGGACGACATGTTCCTTTGACCAAAAAAGGTCAAAATTATTGGGGTTGTTGCCCGTTTCATAATGAAAAAACACCATCTTTTTCGGTCAATGAAGAAAAAGGATTTTATCATTGTTTTGGTTGTGGCGCACATGGCGATATTGTTTCTTTTACAATGAATATTGAACATGTTGAATTCAAAACCGCTTTGCAAGAATTGGCAGATATGGCGGGATTAAAAATGCCAACAGTTAAAGAAAAATCCCCAGAAAGAGTGCGTTTAGAAGATTCTTACTTTGATATATGCGAACGCGCCACAAATGAATATCAAAAATTATTATTTGAACCGGTGGGGGCTGATGCGTTGGCGTATATTCGTGGGCGTGGTTTTACGGACGAAATGATAAAAAAATATCGTTTGGGTTATGCCCCAAAAAACAATTTGATTACAAATAAATTTAGTAATTTAAAACAATCTAATTTATTAGCCACCGGTTTGGTTCGTCGTGGTGATTATGGTTTGTATGATTTTTTCCGTCATAAATTAATGTTTCCAATTTTTGACCCAAAAGGAAAAGTTGTTGCTTTTTCAGGACGCAGTTTAGACGGGTCTGAACCTAAATACATAAATACAACAGATACAGAATTATTCCATAAAAGACATACTATATTTGGTTTTAATTTTGCCCGCGAAGATATTTATAAAAATAATCGTAGTATTATTGTCGAAGGTCAAATTGATGCTATACAAATGCAATGTCATGGTTTTGGCGAAACAGTCGCGCCACTGGGCACCGCATTAACCGAAGACCATATTGCAATTTTATGCAAATCAAATCGTAATATAATTTTTTGCTTTGATGGCGATTCAGCCGGACAAAAGGCGGCATCACGTGCGGCATCTATTGTTTTACCGTTTGTCAAAGATAATTCAAATGTGCGTTTTGCGTTTGTGACGGGTGGTAAAGACCCAGATGAAGTTTTAAAATCTGGTGGTGTTTCCGCGATGAAAAAAATTATTGATGATGCAACACCACTGATTGATTTTTTGTGGAATTGGGTGAATCAAAACTATTTGGTAAAAACCCCAGGGGGACGCGTCCAGGCTGAAAAATTTTTAGATACGGAAATAAAAAAAATCACAGATAAAAAATTACAATTTGAATATGAACAAGAATACAAAAAACGCGAATTTCAGGAGTGGCGTTCGTGGAAAAAAGATGATACACCAAAAATAAAATTACCTGATACAGATTTGGTGACAAAAAACACACTGATTTATATTGTGAATAATTTTGAAAATATTGCCACGCAATACGCAGACTTTTTGGCAAGTTTGAATATTTCTTTTGATGGAAATGCACCAGATTTATGTTGGAACGAAAAACAGGCTGAAAAATTTATCGTATCATTAAAACTGCAACGGTATCGTATGGCGTTGGAACAAGAATTAAAAACAAAAACCCAGGCTATGATAAATGGTGAAAACATCACAAATGAAGATTTGGCCGATATAAAGAAAAAAATTACCGATATAAATCAAAAATTAGAAAAATTGTTGTATATGGAATAAAACAAAATGCCGGCTTTTTTTAACATTTTGATTAAAAAAGCCGGGAATTTATATCAAAATTTTGTGCTTTTTGGCCCGATTGGGGCGGAATAAAAATTACCGGCATTTTTGTGGTTTTTATACAAAAATGCCGGTAATTTTTAACAATTTTATTTTAATATGTTTTTATATATTAAATAAGAAATGGCAAATATCGCCGGGTTGCATTACATAATCGCGACCGACAGTTCGCATTTTGCCGGCCTCGCGAACCTTTACCTCGCCACCATATTCGATGTAATCCGCGGGTGTTATTATTTCGGCACGAATAAATCCACGTTCAAAATCTGTGTGAATTTTGCCGGCGGCCTGGGGCGCGGTCATGCCATTGGAGATTGTCCAGGCATGTGCCTCACGTGGTCCAACCGTATAAAATGTTTGCAGACCCAGTGTTTTATAACCTGTTTTAATAACCTGTTCCAAACCCGATTGTTTTAATCCTAAATCGTCCAAGAACATTTTTCTCTCATCAATATCTGCGATTTGTGCAATTTCCATTTCTATTTTAGATGAAATAATTAAAACTGGATTTTTTTCACCAAATTTATCAATAACTGCACGCGAAAATTCATTTCCAGTTGCCGCGGATTTTTCATCAACATTACACACATAAATTACAGGTTTTGCCGTCAATAAATTAAATGGTTTTGCATCAATATCTAAATTTCTGGCCGGAATACCATTTGTTAAATTTTCACGAATAATTGTTGCGTCCGCCAATAATTTTGCCGCGTCTTTATCCAGCCCGCGTGCTTTCTTTTCCAGGTTTTTTATCTGTTTTTCAATACTTTCCAAATCAGCCAAAGCCAATTCTGTTTCAATCGTATCAATATCAGCAATCGGGTCTATTTTTCCATTTACATGGACAATATCATCGTTTTCAAAACAACGAACAACATGAATAATCGCGTCTGTTTCAAGGATATTTCCCAAAAATTTATTACCCAAACCTTCGCCAGTCGATGCGCCTTTGACCAGGCCTGCAATATCAACAATTTCCAGTTGTGTTGGTATAATCTTTTCAGAATTATCAACAGCCGCCAATTTTAATAATGTTTCATCAGGCACAACAACACGACCGGTATTTGGTTCGATTGTGCAAAATGGATAATTTTGTGC
>ODAI013857286.1_pt1 | contig 26221 bp, 23 predicted proteins | sample 1539321 | NCBI WGS metagenome assembly ODAI01 (sample SAMN02144231, study PRJEB22623) | gut metagenome | biome: sheep rumen | host: Ovis aries | place: New Zealand
AAAAAAAAATTCTTTTTTTGTGAGACTTTTTTCGAATTTTTGCAACTAATATATATGAACAACGATTCATTTTGCACCAATGGAAAAAAAACTTATGCCCCGTCCGCAAAGGCCCATTGACATCAACTGATTTGAAACACGCTTTTGATGAAGAAAGAAGAACAACAAGAAGACTTCCTTGAGATGCTTCACCAATGTGAGGGCATCATTTTCAGAGTGTGCTATCTGTTCACCGACCGCACCCAGGAGAGTGTCAGCGACCTCTATCAAGAGATAGTCTACAATCTATGGATGAGCTTCCCCGACTTTCGCGGCCGCAGTTCGCAAAGCACGTGGGTCTACCGCATAGCCATCAACACCGTCGGACAGCTCCACCGACGGCGCAAACGGGCCCCTATGTTTGTCCAGTTCGACCCTGTTGCCTTCGAAGACTATGCCGACGAAAGCCACGACAGTCTGGTCAACCGCCTGTACCAGTTGCTCGACCAGCTGCCCTTCAACCAAAAGTCGCTCATATTCCTTTACCTCGACGGTGTCCCCATCAAGCAGATGGCCGCGTTGCAAAAATGCTCCAAAGCCACAATTATGAGAAGACTTCATGACATCAAACAATTATTAATCCAATTAAATGAAAAATATGAATAATCGCCACCCGAACCCCAATACCCCTTCGCTCGACCAGTTGCTTCAGGCCTATCAACAGATGGCCCATTCCGTCGAGCAACACCGTCTCGCTGCCAATAAGCCCCAGATGGTCTCCCCCTCGCCCTCACGCACCAAGATGTACCTTGTCAGTCATCTGCGTACCACCGTGGTAGCAGGCATCACCGTCTTTGCCCTTTGCCTGCTTCTACCGTCCCCCGATGGCTACTGTATGAATATCGGTGCCGACCGTCAGGTCAGTATCGAAACCATCCACCATACACTCCATATCCTATGAATAAACGTACCCTTATAAACCTGGCCGTCATACTGGCTGCTGCCTTGGCCTTTTTGGCCGTTAGGTACCTGCCGGGGGTCTTGTCCGAGCGCAAATGCAGCCTAGTCTATCAGCACTATGCCCATCTGCCCGGCATCGAGGCCACCTTCGTCAAGGACTACCCCGTGTTCGACACCCTCGCCTTCGATGTCACCCTCCTCCACGCCTCATCCGACACCGCTTGGCAGCTGCTGTGTCACGACTTTGGCATCAAACCATTGAATAGCATTGTTGTCCAACGCCATGGTGTAAGTCCTGTCACCTGTCGTTTTGCACCCAAACAAGACTACTCCCTACCCATGGACTCCGTTTGTCGTAGCAATAATGACTTATTGTTGATCTCCCAAGCCGAACAAAACATCTGCATTTTTCATACCTATAACCATAGTCAAATCACCGCCTTACAAGTATGGTTAATCAATATTATAATCAATAAAACCCCCTTAACATCAATAAAAAATGAAGAACAAGACCACTAAACTCATGGCACTCCTCGCAGTGCTCTCCCTCGCAGCCGTCAGCTGCCAGAAAGAAAACACCCCTCTCTCCGTTGCTGATGATGTAGTCACGGACCACCAGGCTGTCTACATTTATCAGTATCAGGTCAACGGCATCAGCAGTCGGATAACCCTCCATGGCGAAGCCGAGCGAATAAGTTTCCTCAACCGCATGATTGCTCTTGCAGAAGAAGGCTGTCAAGTTAGTTTCTTTGACGAAACTCAGACCACACAACTCTTCTCCAAAGAGACAGTAACATATTCAACAGAAGATAAAAATCAAGCTATAGCTTGGCTAATTTCCATGTTGGATAAAGGTTACGAAGTCACTATCACTTTCAACGAAAAGACCGGTTGCTATGATTGTACTGCCACTAAATGATTGTTTAATTGTTCTGGCAAAAGGATTGCCTTCTCGATGTCCGCAAATCAATGTCAGTGCCTATCCTTTTCTGTAGCCAGTATAACACTATCAAACCATTGAATTAATCACATAAAATGGCATAGAAATATTTGCCTTATTGGTAATAACTTTGAATCGACAATGATCTACTGCGTACGCCTAAGCTTTAAGGGTTCAGCCCCAGACGAACGCTGAAATATGACCCCAAGAACTCATCCTAAAACAAAAGAAAGCGAGGAAAACCATGTATTATTAGGAAAAACATCAGATTTTCATGAGGCCTACAACCGAGACTTGCACCTCTTGCACCTTTTGCAGTAACAAACTAAACTGGCGAAGGGGTTAAACTAGGCTCTCCGTCTAAGCCAGAAAACAACAATAATCAATTTTTAGAGCCTACCTAATATATAAAAAAATGAAAATTAAAAAAATAATCATTATTCCAATTTGCTTTCTGATGCTATTTTGGGCAGATGATGTAAGTGGGCAATATAGCACATACCATTTGACCTTTCCCGAGCATACCTCTTCCGAAGTACGCATGGCGGTTTTCCATGCGCCTTATTCCGCTTTGTTGAACTATAGAGACAGTGCCACTCACAGACAGGCCTTTCTCCTCGTAAAAAAACAATTATCTAACACATACGCACATTCATACAAATACCTATCAACTCCATTTATGTCGGGAGGCGTTGACTACACCGTCGAAGACATGAAAATTGTTGGCAACACCTGCTATATCTGTGGCAAGGTGTACATTTATGGCGGTTCCATAGAGCCGCCAGACATTCCTGTTGATCCTTACTTCCCCGTTGGAATGCGCACTATTACCAATTATTATGAACACGGCTACTTCGCCCTACTCAATCTCGATGGGATTGATGGTCCATACGCATTATCCAGTTTTATTCATTATCGATTCAAGATACTTTTTAATACAAAAGAGCTGACCAAATTGGTCGTCCACACCTGCGAGCCTGGGCATGACACCATCATCGGCCTCATCGGAAAAACAGAGGGCAGTACTCCGAAACCCTGTTTGGTTACAGCAAAAATCAATGGTGCATTAGTAGACCCCCTGATTCATGAGTTTGATTCCCCTAACGAAACATTCTCCGACATTGCCCTTGTGGGCAAGGCTTTGGTCACCACCTCGCGTTTCAGCAGCGAAAACTACACCTTTGGGCTGAGAATTGCACCTCATGATGACATCTTCCGTTTTGGCGACATTTCACAATTCGAATCGCTGCACAAGGTGAATGCCCTAGAATGTTCTCCCAACACCTGGCACCGACACGATGCCAACATATATATTGCTGAAGACCCTACGACTGATATGGCAACCATAGCATACGAAAGCAGGTGCATATCAGATAGCGACACTAATAATTACTTCCCACACATCTCTCTCTTCCAAGTGAAATGTGTAGCCGCTTACCCGTCATATTTCACTTTCTACAAGTCCTATACCTCCAGTACTTTGCCCTCGCCGCAAGAGTCGCTAAAGGGCATCAAGCATCTTTCATCTATTTACATCAACAAAGTAGCTTTTCTGTTGAGCATACCATCGCACAATCTGTACAAAGGACTAATAAGGCTCTTTGGATGGTCCACGGCCACCCAACCCGCTTTCTACACCCCACAAGAATACTTAACTGATATTGACGTATCGTCAGGCAATTGCATTTGGACAGTAGGTACCAATCCATCTGACAAGGCTATCCACCAGTACTACCACGACCTATCAGTTGATGAATTATGCTATGATCCCTCCCCCGGAAACTACCGACTTCTGTGCGAAAAAATCAGTACGGATACAAGTAAGACAGACAAAACTGATATCATAGAAATACTGCTTTGGACTACTGAAGGTCACATGGAATGCACAAGCGTAAAACCCATCGTTAGGTGCATACAATAGCTCAAGATTAATTGTAAGAATAAAAAAACATATTTATGAGAAAGAACATCATCATAATGGTCATAGCCATGTTTGTCTTACAGGGGCTGGCAATGGCGCAGACATACGACACGCTTAGGGGACCTAACGGAAAGTTGCCGGGGTACCACTACACTCATTGGTTTGACTCGTGCGATGCTTGGAATGACACCACCGATTTTGGGTGGCTCTACATAAATCATTGGATCGGAGGTTACTGTAATTTATGGGCCATAGAAAACCATGTGGAATTCCCTGCCCTCATCAAGGGTTTTGGCGTGATGGCTGAAACCATGGAAACAAATCGTGAATTATTAGAATCACAACATGGCAGAGATAACGGTCCACGAATGCCAGAATACGTATATATGTGGATGGGGGTGCCGACACCTAGTGGAACGAGACCCACCCTTGTTGATTCGGCACGCTACGACACTGCCGAACTCAAGATATACAACGTGCCCCTTAGAGCTGACACAAACCGGTTTGGATTTGAGCATTTTGCATTTTTCGAGGTATTTCTGGACAAGCCCATTTATGTGGACGGAGGGGACATATTTCTATTAGGCGGCACATGCTGGAACAATGCTGGACGAAATATTGGTGGAAACATTGGCTGGGGAAACCGTATTCCGACAGCCTACCCGGTGATTCGTGAAAACTCTAAAGCGCAATGCAATCCTCACGATAATCACTGGATTTATAATCTCGAAGACTCTTCTTGGATATTCCATTCTCACTGTAGTCCATATAGCTACATATTGCCCATGATAGACTTTGCCCGGGTGAACACCCTTACGGATGACAGCACCAAGGGCGTTGCCCACCCCAACTGCAACATGCCGAAGGATGTCTATCAAACCATCTCCGCCGAACCTTACAGGGGCTACTACTTCCTGCGCTGGTCCGACGGCGACACCACCAACCCCCGCAGGGTGTTCGTCACGCAGGACACCACCTTCACCGCTCTTTTCTCCGACCTGCCGGTGTACAGCGTGGAGACCCTGGTGGACGACCCACTGCACGGCAGCGTGACGGGCGGCGGCCGCTACTTCCATGGCGAAACCATCGTCCTTACGGCCAATCCCATCTATCCTTACCGTTTCTCCCACTGGCAGGACGGCGACACGTCCAACCCTCGCCTCATCCAAGCCAGCCAGGACGACATATTCACGGCCTATTTCGTCGAGAAGGACCGCTACACCCTCTCCGCCATCCCCGACTTCCCTGAAAGGGGCACGGTGACCGGCAGCGGCATCTACTACGACGGCGACACGGCCATCCTCACCGCCACCGCTGAGACGGGCTACCGCTTCTCCTCTTGGATTGGCGACATCTACAACTACGACAATCCACGCAGGGTGGTGGTGAGCCAGGACACCCTGTTCACCGCACGCTTCAGCCAGTGGCTTGAGGGCATAGACCCTGCCGAGGGTGCCGCTGCACTGTTCTCCCTCACGCCCAACCCGGCCCGCGAGAGCGTCACGGTGACCCTGGACGGACGGAGTGTGCCGGCCACGATAACGGTCTACGATGCCACGGGTCACCCGGTGCTGCACCGCCGCGCCACCGGGCGCCGCACGCGCCTGAGCACCGCCGGCCTGCCCGCGGGCACCTACTTCGTCACCGTCACCACCCCCCAAGGCACCGGCACGCAGAAACTGACGGTGCTGCAACACTGATTCCGGAACACCGAGTGGGGCGGCAGACATCCGCAAAGTGGAATTGCGAGTGCCTGCCGCCCCTCACACTAACCTGAATGCACTGTATGCCAACACAAGTAATAATAAGCCCCCCCCATAATTAACGAAACATCCGAAAACAAATAAACGATTGTCTCCACAGAATCAAACATCAAAAAAACAGTATCATGAAAAAACTATTCTTATACTTAGCGGCGATACTCAGCCTGACGCAGGCGCAGGCACAGCGTCCGGTGGGCGACACCCTTAGGAGCATGGATACTTCCTATTTCCCATACAACTATAACTGGTTTACGATGCTTGATGACACAAATCTCCGATCGTCGATACGTCTCCTTTTCCTTGATCTTCACAGATGTGCCCAGAGGATAGATATTTTTATGGATATGGAATACTTCGATCCAGAAATACCGGGACTTGATGCAAATTACTTTTATTATCCTATCGGAAGAATGATAAGCGGCAATCAGTTGTATACCGACAGGCCGCTGAAGATCCTGGGCATAGCCGCATGCGGCTATGCCCAAAGGACGGCATACTATACACTCCCGGGATGTCTAAATGGAGTCAATGGATTGGAGTTGCATCCCGAGCGATATATAGCATCCGTGATAGACACCACGCTTTCCGGGCGAGTCACCGACTCGCTGATACTATACCTGCCTACGCCCAACGGCCCAGTCATGCAGGCGGCAGGGCCGTGGCGGGTGGAGGACCCGCACCGCTACGTTACCCTTCCCAGACGCAAAGAACATCCACTGCCCTTACTGAACGAATGGCGGTCCTATGATAATCCGCCAACAATCGATACCTTCCCCACCGTGCCCCTGTACGAGGTGATGTTCGAAAAGCCACAGATAGTCACCGACTCGTTTATCGTGGCAGGCACCTACAACAACAACTGGGTCCAGACCGTCTGGCCAACCGAGAATGATTCGATGGTTTTATGGCAGCACAACCCCACCCGATACTGGTATCTTTGGAATAAGACCAGCCAGCCCGATACCGACAACATCTTCTGGCTTTTCTATGCTCGCTACAATGCCGACTGTGGCCATTGGCAGAAATTACGGCCCCATCCAGAGTGGGGATATCTTACTGACAACAGATGGCTCTGGCTTGTCAACCTCATGTTCCCCATCATCGACCCGGGTTTCGACAGCACCCTATGCGATGCCGTGCGCAGCGTGCGGGTGGCCGAGACCACCGACACTAGTGCCACCCTCATGTGGAGCGGAGGCAACGCCGTGCGGTGGGAGGTGAACTATGCTGAGGTTGGGGGCACGGAGGACCACACCGTCACCGTCAGCAGTCCGCTGGCAGTGCTGACAGGCCTGCGCCCAGAGACCTTCTACATAGCACGCATACGCGCCATGTGCGAATGGGACACCGTGTACGGCCCATGGGGCGACATGGTGGAATACCGCACCGGCGCCACCCACCACGATGAGCCCCAGTCCATCGACAACCTCGACCGCTTCACGCAGGTGCTGCCCAACCCTGCCCAGGGGCAGGTGACGGTCATCTCATCCTATAGGCTCAGCCGTGTGGAGGTCTACGACCTGCAGGGCCGTCTTCGGCTGACGCACGTCGACGAGGGACTGAGCACCGTCCTCGACGTGAGTCCTCTGCCCTATGGCAACTACGTCATGGTCATCCACACCCCTGCCGGACTCGCCACCAAGAAACTGACGGTGCTGCAACACTGATTCAGTAAAAACTAAAAAGTAAAAACTAAAAACTAAAAGGGTGGGCGGGGCCGTTGAGAATTGAGAATTGAGAATTGAGAATTGAGAATTGAGAATTGAGAGGGCTGCGATAACTATTAACTATTTAAACAGATGAGCATGAAATCCACCATACAATCTCTTTCTGGACGCCTGCGCCAGTTTTGGCTTAGGGTGTTGCGATGGAGGTGGGTCAAGTGGGTCCGCTTCGCGGTGCAGAACTTCTCGCCTCCGGGATGCAGGGATGTGCCCCTCTATGATGTGGCGGCCTACCTGATGAGGGGCGTTTTCGACGGCCAGTTGTGGCGCGCGTCTAAGGGGTTGGCCTATTCCTTTCTGATGGCTATGCCTCCGCTGCTTATCTTTATGTTCAGCCTGATTGCCTATCTGCCGGTCGACGGCTTGCAGGACGAGTTTCTGCTGCAGCTGCGCGACCTGATTCCTGAGAAGATTTTCACCCCCATCGCCCATACTATCGACGACGTGATGGGCCACAAGCATACCAGCCTTCTTTCCATTGGTTTTGTGCTGTCCATCATGTTGGCGGCCAATGCGGTGCACGGCATGATGATGTACTTCTCCGACCGCAGCCACGAGGTGCGCCCCTTTGTCAGGCGCTACCTGGTGTGCATAGGCATCGTGTTCCTGCTCTATGTGGCTGTCATCGTCATGCTGGCCCTTTTGTTGGGCTATAAGACTGCTCTTATCTGGCTTTTCAAGAGGGGCATTTTGGTGCCGGGTTCCTTCACCCATATTGTCATAGCCGTGGGCCGCTGGGTGATCATGATTGCGGTGGGCCTTTTCACTCTCATGACCATCTACTACTTTATCCCCATGAAGAAATCGCGTGTGGGTTTCTTTTCGCCCGGGGCGGCCCTGGCGCTGGGCCTCTTCATCCTCATGTCGTGGGGGTTCAGGGTCTATCTGGTTCACTTTAATCGCTACAACCTCCTTTACGGCTCTATCGGCACGCTGCTGCTCATCTTGCTGTGGCTGCTGCTGAACTGCATGGTGCTGATGATGGGGTATGAGTTGAACGTGGCCATCCTTAGCGGTGTGCTCAGCGGCAAGAATGCCAAGCGCCACCGTCTGACGGCTTTCCACGACAAGTGTGTGCGTGAGCAATTTGAAACTAAAAAGTAAAAGGGTAGGCGGGGTTGAGAGTTGAGAATTGAGAGTTGAGAATTGAGAGTTGAGGGTTGAGGGTTGAGGGTTGAGAGTTGAGAGTTGAGAGTTGAGAATTGAGGGTTGAGAATTGAGAGTTGAGAGATGAGAGATGAGAGATGAGAGATGAGAGATGAGAGTTGAGAATTATGAGTTGAGAACAATAATATAAACAGACATTTAATATACCAACATGATTATACAGAAACAAAACGGAAAGGTGGTGCCGGTCAAGTCTTCCGGCCACGACAATTTCCCGATGGTTGCCAAAACCATGATGGGCCTTGAGGAGGTCCTTGCCCAGGAACTCAAAGACTGTGGTGCGCAGAATATCGAGTGCATCAATCGCGCTGTCACCTTCGAGGGCAATATGAAGGTGCTCTACCGCGCCAACTATACCTGCCGCACCGCCCTTGCCATTCTCAAGCCTTTTGCCGAGTTTGAGGCCAACAACGAGCAACAGCTTTATGACCAGGTCTATCAAATCAAGTGGGAGAAAATCCTCGATGTGGACTGCACGTTTATGATTGACAGTGTCACTTCCGGCGACATTTTCACCCACTCCTACTACGCCGCCTTGAAAACCAAGGATGCCATTGTGGACCGTTTCCGCCGCAATTTTGGCCAACGACCCACCATAGACACCGAAACCCCCGACTATAAGTTCAACCTCCACATTCGCGACAACCACGTCACCCTTCTCATCAATTCAAGCGGCGACTCGCTGCACAAGCGTGGCTACCGTCAGGCTGTCGGACTGGCCCCCATCAACGAGGTGCTGGCCGCCGGCATGATTAAACTGGCGGGGTGGAGGTGCGACACTAATTTCTACGACCCCATGTGTGGCTCCGGCACCCTCCTCATCGAGGCCGCCATGATGGCAAACAATATTCCCGCCCAGTATTACCGTGGCGGCAAGTTTGCCTTCAAACGCTGGAAGGAGTTCAACCTGGGCGAGTGGAAGAGCGTGAAGGAGCAGGAGGACCGCAAGATTGGCTCGGGCGATTTCCAGTGCGAGATCTGGGGCAACGACATCGACATGCAGGTGCTGCAGCAGGCCGAGAAGAACCTTGAGTTCGCCAAGCTGCACAAGGATGTGATGCTTTTCTGTGGCTCCTTTGAGGACCAAGACCCGCCCGAGGGCAAGACCCTCATTGTCACCAACCCGCCCTATGGCGAGCGTATCAAGGTGGAGGACCTGAATGCCATGTATGAGCAGCTGGGCGACACCTTCAAGAAGAAGTATGGCGAGAACTGCGAGGTGTGGCTCATCACCAGCGATTTCGAGGCCATGAAGCATATCGGTCTCAAGCCCAGCAAGAAGATTCCGCTGCTCAATGGTCAGCTCGACTGCCGTTTCCTCAAGTTCGAACTCTACGAGGGCAGTAAGAAGGCCAGCAAACTTTGAAAAGCTATTAAGCCTTTTGTAAACTATAAAGTAAAAACTAAAAACTAAAAAGTTTATTTGTAACCTCAACCCCGTCAACCCTTTTAGTTTTTAGTTTTTACTTTTTACTTTCAAGTGGCCCCGTCCACCCTTTTAGTTTTTACCTTTTACTTTATACAAGTTCTCAATTCTCATGCTCCTCGATGCCCAGTGGATTAAGCAGACGGCACTTGCCCTAGGCTTCGATGCCTGCGGCTTGGCCGAGGCCGCCCCCATCCCGCGTAGCCAGTGGGACCTTCAGGAGTGGCTTGCCGAAGGCCGCCATGCCGATATGCACTACATGGAGGAGCATGTGGCTAAACGCTATGACCCCACCCTTCTGGTGCCTGGGGCCAAGACGGTTATTTCCGTGTTGTTGGGCTACAGGCCTTCCGCTCTAATGGAGGGGGCTGTCAAAATTGCCCAGTATGCCTATGGCGAAGACTATCATGAGCGGCTCAAAGGCCTTCTATACCGGCTGCTTTCCGCTCTCGGCGACCGCTACCCAGAACTTCAGGGCCGCCCCTTTGTTGACACCGCCCCTATCAGCGACAAGTATTGGGCCGTGCGGGCGGGCCTCGGATGGCGGGGCCGGAACACCCTGCTGGTCAATCCGACACTGGGTTCCTACTGCTTTATTGGTGAATTGGTTGTCACCCTTGCCGCCGATGCTTACGACACTCCTCTGCCCGACGGCTGTGGCACTTGTGAGCGGTGCCTGAAGGCCTGCCCCAACCATGCCATTGTGCCCAGCCCCCTGCCTGCCGTGGGCACCCAGGTCGATGCCCGCCGCTGTGCCTCATATCACACCATTGAAAACCGCGCGGAGGCCCTTCCTCCCGAAGTGAAACTCTCCGGCTATGCCTTTGGCTGCGACTGCTGCCAGCTTGTCTGCCCCTACAACCTTCAGGCAGAAATCCGCTATCACCTCACTCCCGAACGTCAGGAGCAGCTGCAAAACCTTCAAGATGCCGACGAGAAAACCTTTAAGCACGCCACCAAACATTCGCCCCTCAACCGCATCAAGTACCCCCAGTGGCTCCGCAATCTAGGCCGCTGACCCGGTTATCTGCCGTTGTGTTTTTTCTGTTTGGGCTTTTGTAGGTGCAGTCCGGGGAACCAGCTGCGGACGGGCTGGTCGAGGCCGAGGCCGTTCATGTAGTTATAGGTGGCCAGGCTGAGGCCGCGGCCCACTTCGGCTATGTCGTAGTCGAATTGGTGGTTGTTCTCTTCGGAATGGAAGGTGGGCTGGCTGAGTGCCTGCCAGTCGACTTCGTTGTTGCAGAAAGGGTGTGGCTGCAGGGTGGTGCGGCGGGCTCCGTATTTCTCCGGCTCGAAGCCGGAGGGGCTGTGGCAGGTCATGGCATAGCGGTGCCAAAAGGCACTCTGTATGAGTCCTTCGTCAAACATGCGGCGCACGGTGTCGAGCGCATCCAGGGTTTCTTGTAGGGTCTCGGTGGGGAAGCCATACATCAGGTAGGTGTGGACCATGATGCCCGACTCGTGGAAGGCGCGGAACACCTGTCGGGCTTGGGCAACAGTGACTCCTTTGCCAATGAGTTGCAGGAGGCGGTCCGAGGCCACTTCCAGACCCCCGCTGACGGCCACGCATCCGGCTTCGGAAAGCAGGTAGCAGAGGTCGGGGGTGTAGGCTTTCTCAAAGCGCACATTGCCCCAGAAGCTGAGGGTGAGCCGGCGGCGGAGGATTTCCTCGCTGACCTGTCGCAACAGGTGGGGCGGCAGGGCTTCGTCAACGAAATGGAACCCCGAGGAGCCCGTCTGCTGCATGATGCGCTCCATGCGGTCCACCACGGTGGAGGCCGAGGGGGCGTCGTAGCGGCCAATATAGTCCAGACGGGTGTCGCAGAAGGCACAGCGATGCCAGTAGCAGCCGTGGGCCATCATCATTTTGTTCCAGCGTCCTTGGCTCCAGAGGCGATGCATGGGGTTGGTCATCTCGGCCAGGGAGATGTATTTGTCCAACGGCAGCCCCTCAAAGTCGGGCACGGGCTGAGAACCAAAGGGAACGTTCTCGTCGGAGGGCACCAGTTGGGGCTGCTGGGCAGTGACGGTGCGCACCAGTTGGGTGGCGGGAATCGTGCCGTCGAGATACTCCGTAAGACGTTGGAGGGGCCGCTCTCCGTCGTCGAAACTGATGCTGTGGCAGTAGTCAAAGATGCGGGGCTCGGAAAGCTGGCGCCACTCGGTGTTGACAAAACCGCCGCCAAGGTTGACATGGGCGCGGGTGTGCTGCATGATGTAGCGGCCACAGCGCAGGGCACCATAGAGGCAGCCTGGAAACGGAATGGTGAAGGCCACAAGGGCAGGCCGATGGACATCCAGATGCTCCTGAAGAAGGGAGAGCAGCAGGTGGTCGATAACGCTCTCGGGTGCGCGGAGGGCACTTTCTACTTCGTCGAAGGTGGGGGCGTAGTTGGCGATATGTTCGGCATAGCGGATGAGGTCGAAATTGGGGTCGACATGGGTGCGGAGATAGTCGGCTATATCCTCAATGAAGAGGGTGGCCAGGTGGCGTGCCTTGTCCTCGGTGCCTGCAATGCCGAAGGCCCATTCAAGGTCGCCCAGCTGGTTGAAGCGGGGGCCTTCGGGAAGGAGGCTGCGGTTGGCGATGCGGGGCGCAAGGGTGTTGTCCTGCCCCCGCAGGAATCGCAGGACGGGCTCGACAATGTCGGCGCAGCGCAAAAGGTATTCTCTCTCTTCGGGGTCGCTGATGTCGGAGGCGAGAGGGCTGAGCCATTGGCGGGAATAGATACGGTCGACCAGCTCAATGCCGAGGTCGGCCTGAGCCACCTCATGTCCCTGCGCCTGTAGGTAGCCTTTGAGCACCGTGGTGGCAGGGTAGGGGGTGTTGAGCTGCGTGAGCGGCGGGGTGAGGAGAAGTATTTTCACGTTGCAAAAGTACGAAAAAAATGTGTTTAATCAATAATTATTTGTACTTTTGCAAATCATTTAACTCCTAATAGGTTATGAAGAGATTGTTTTTTATAATAGCAATAGTGGCTTCTTTGACGGTCAGGGGACAGTCCTATCCTGCCCAGTTTCAGGCGGCTTTGGACAAAGGCGACACCCGCGCCCAGCGGGTTGTCTTGGCCGATTGGCAACTGGCGGCACCCAACGATGTGGAACTGTATATCGCACGGTGGAATTATTATGTGAACGGCTTTATGGAGGAGGACCAGACGGGCGACCTCTCTGCCAAAGACCGTACTTTGGTTGACAGCGGTTTTGCGGTCATAGACGAGGCCATAGAGCTCTATCCCGACAGGCTGGACCTGCGTTTCGGCAAGATTTATTTCTTGGGACAGATTCAGCAGTGGGACGATTTTGTGGAGGAGATTGAGAAGACGCTGGCCTATTCGGTTCAGATAGGTCATAGGTGGAATTTCAACGGTGTGCTTGGCGAGGGCAAGTCCATCATGACAGAGGGGATGATGGACTACCAGTGGGATATGTATGGGCAGATAGAGATGGTGGGCGACAGCCTTAATGCCGAGGGCCGCGCCATGGCAGAGCGGATAGGCCGTGTGGCAAGGGCCACGCTGAGGGCTTTCCCGAGCGACGTTGAGGCCATGAATGCGATGGGTCTATACTATATGCTGGTTAAGGATTATGCCGAGGCTGTGCGGTTTCTGCTGCGGGCCGAGAAGATTGCTCCCACCCATTCGGCTGTGCTCGGCAACCTTGAAGAGTGCTATGCTCGCCTTGGCAAGAAAAAGGAGGCCGCCGAACTGCGAAAGCGGATAGAGAAGCAAGGCAGCGTCATCGATTGAATTAGGAAATCTCCTTGGAACTTTATGTTTGAAGAGAAAAAAGTTTTAAGGTACTAGTTTCTTTTTTTCTATTAACGCTACACGTCCACTTCCGAAACGAATCCGACACGTTGTCCCCCCGCTAATAATGCGGGTTGGTAGTGTGTCAGGTAATAGGCGGTGGTGGCTGTAGTGTGTTGGTAATTTAAGGTATTACTATTGTGACGATAGGGGGGCGGCTCTCTGGGCTGATTGTTGTTTTACCTTCTTTTGGAGCTTTTGCATAGCTTTTTGCGATATTCGCGGCAGGCTTTCTTGAGAAGCCGTTGGAAACGTTTGTCGGCGTGCAGGCGGGCGATGCCTGCGCTGGCGGCAATCATTCCGGCATCGACATCGCTCTGCCAGTGGTAGCCGGCAATGATGCGGCTTTGACCATACATGTAACCGCGAGCCAGAATGGCGTTGGCGCTGTCGGGGTTGAGTTCGCTCAGGATGAGGGCGGCGCTCCACCCCTCAATGGTGTGCCCCGAAGGATAGGAGCCATTGTGGCGCAGCTCCTCTTCGTCGTTGGGGACGAGCGAGGGCTCGCCGTAATAGACGTAGGGGCGGGTGCGCTGGTAGTGCTTCTTGGGCAGGCGGCCCACGCCGTCGTTGGTGATAAGGGCGACATAGAGCAGGCGGAAGATGGCTGGCGTTTTCTCCTTGGAGAGTTCCATGCCGAAAGGCTTGCTGAAAATGTGACAGATATATTCTATCCGCCAGTTGGCATCGCTGAAGGCGATGGCGGCGCGGAGGGAGTCCTGCCGCTGCAGTTTGCCCCAGCGGTACTGCGCCTGGTCGTAGGCAAAGGCTGCCGAAGTGGTGTCGGGCGGTGGGGGCAGGAAATGTATGGGGTTAGGCATTTGCTGCGGGGTGAGCAGCGGCTCCTGTGCATTTGCAATGAGGGCCAAGAGAATGAGAGGGATGAGGACAAGGCTTTTGCGCATGGAGGTGATGGTATTTTGTGTCGACAGAAAAATAAGCCTGAGCTAAATAATCTCTCAGAAAACTCAGAGTAATCAGAGTAATCGGAGTACTCCGATTACTCTGATTATTCCGATATCTTTCTGCGATGGCATGGGCAAAGGTGCTATTCCTTGGTGATGTTCTCGTAGTACTGCACATAGGCGCGATACAGCAACTTCAAACCGCCGGGGGTGGGATAGTTGCCGCTGAAATACCAGTCGCCGGTGTGGCCGGGGCAGGCCTCGTGGAGGCCGTCGATGGTTTGGTAGATGCATTCCACCGGCACGTCGGAGCCTTCGTCGGTGACCAGTTTGCCTATCATCTTCGAGATTTCCTCCTCGGTAAAAGGCGCATAGATTTGCTTGACATAGTTCTCGTGGCACTGCTCCTTGGGCAGGTCCATGGAGGCCTTGCACTCTTGGTACACTTTCTCCATCACGTCAAGCAGTCCGCGCTCTGCCAAGAGTGCCACGGCGGCCTTGAAGGCGATGAATTCCTGCAGGTTGGCCATGTCTATGCCGTAGAAGTCGGGATAGCGCACTTGGGGAGAGCTGGAGACGATGACCAGCTTGCGGGGGCGCAGCCGCGAGAGTATTTTCACGATGCTGTTTTTGAGGGTGGTGCCGCGGACGATGCTGTCGTCGATGACCACTAGGTTGTCCACCCCGTCCTGTATGACACCGTAGGTGACGTCGTAGACGTGGGCGGCCATGTCGTTGCGAGCATTGTGCTCGGTGATGAAGGTGCGGAGCTTGATGTCCTTGATGGCCACTTTCTCGCTGCGCACATGAGAGCTGAGGATGGCGGTGATGGCTTCCTCGGTCAGGATGCCCTGTTTGGAAAGCTGTATGATGGCACGGGTCTTCTCGGCATTCAGGCGGTCTTCAAAGCCGTGAAGCATGCCGTAGTAGGCCACCTCGGCGGTGTTGGGTATGAAGGAGATGACACTGTGCAGGAGGTCGTTGTCACATGCTTTCAAGATGGCGGGCACGAGGTTGTAGCCAAGGTGTTTGCGCTCTTCGTAGATGTCCTTGTCGCTGCCGCGGGAGAAGTAGATGCGTTCGAAGGAGCACTTGCTTACGTTGGGCTTGGGCTCCAGTATTTGCTCTACGCGAATTTCGTTGTTCTGGTTGGCAAAGATGGCCTGGCCGGGGAGGAGTTCGTGGACTTGGTCGACCAGCACGTTGAGGGCGGTCTGTATGACGGGACGCTCCGAGGCCACGACCAAGATTTCGTCGTCGTAATAGTAGAATGCCGGACGGATGCCCCAAGGGTCGCGCAGGGCAAACTGCTCGCCGCTGCCGGTCATGCAGCAGATGACGAAGCCGCCGTCCCACATGGGGGCACACTCGCGGAGGATGGCAGCCATGTCTACACGCTGCTCGATATAGCGGGTCAGTTCCAGCCCATGCAGCCCCTCGTCGCGCCCTTGGACATAGAGTTTCTCCACGTTGCGGTCCAGTCGGTGGCCCAGCTGTTCCAGCAGGATGTAGGTGTCGGAGCCGCTGCGGGGATATTGCCCCTGCGAGGAGATGAGGTCGAAAATTTCCTGGGCATTGGTGAGGTTGAAGTTGCCACAGAGGGCCAGGCTGCGGGCGCGGTAGTTGTCGCGGCGCACGAGGGGGTGCAGATATTGTATGCCTTGGCGACCGGTGGTGCTGTAGCGCAGGTGCCCCATATACATGTTGCCTGCGTAGGGCATAAGCTGTAGGCTCACGTTCTCTTTTTCGCCCTGGGTGATTTGCTCGCCGGCCTTGTTGAATATCTGGGTGATGGCACTGCTGCCCATGGCCCTCTCGCGGAAGATGTATTCGTTGCCCACCACGGGGTCGGTCTTGAGGCAGACGATGCCCGCGCCGTCCTGCCCGCGGTTGTGCTGCTTCTCCATCAGCAGATACAGTTTGTTCAGGCCGTGGCGCCAGGTGCCATGCTCCTGTTGGTAATATTCTAGAGGCTTGAGTAGTCTTACTTGTGCTATGCCGCACTCATGTTTTAGGGGCTCCATTTGTTGCTATGTTCAGTTTTGTTATTGTTGACTCAGAGATTCCTTGAAAAATACGTATTCTTTGCGTTTTAAAAATTAAAATAACGGACATTTGGTTACATTATTTTGTTGCGGCCACAAAAAAACTTATCAATTGGGAAAAAAAACGTATTTTTGCACTTCTATTAATGGAACAATAGATTGTTTATGTTGTTACAAATCATTATACTGATTGTTGGACTGTCCCTGGTGGTGCTTGGGGCGCAGTGGCTGGTGAACGGGGCTTCTTCTGTCGCTCGCCGCTTTGGCGTAAGCGAGTTTGTGATTGGTCTGACCATCGTGGGCTTCGGTACTTCAATGCCCGAATTGGTGGTGAGTGTGACGGGTGCCATCGAGGGGCTTTCTGATGTTTCCCTCGGCAACGTAGTGGGGTCTAATATCTTCAATACTTTGCTTATATTGGGCCTAACATCGGTGCTGGTGCCGGTGGGCATCTCTTCCGATAATAAAAAACGAGACATTCCTCTGGCATTGGGAGCCACGGTGCTGCTGATAGTCTACGGCATGCGCCACACCCTTCTGGGGGTCGGCCCTCAAGACGGCATCACTCGTTTGGGTGGCATCGTGTTCCTGCTGCTCTTTGCAGGCTATGTGGTGCTTTGCTTTAAAAAGAGCAAGCCCGAAGTGGATGGCGAAACGGAGGTGAAAGAAACCAAGCTCCCGTTGGCCGCACTGCTCTGCCTGCTGGGCATAGGTGGCCTGATTGGTGGCGGACGGATGTTTGTGAACAGTGCCACAGAGATTGCCCGAACGTTGGGTGTGTCGGAGAAATTTATATCCATCACCATACTTGCGGGCGGGACCTCACTGCCCGAGTTGGTCACCTGCGTGGTGGCAGCCTTCAAGAAAAAGAATCAGTTGGCACTGGGCAATATCTTGGGAAGCAATGTGTTCAACATCTTGCTTATATTAGGTGCTTCCGCCATCATCCACCCCATCACCTTTGGCACCATCAACTTGGTGGACATGGGAACCCTGTTGCTTAGCGTGCTGCTGCTGTGGTTCTTTGCCAAAACCGGCAAAGGCAACCAGATTTCAAGAGTGGAAGGTGTGCTGATGTTGGCACTCTTTGTGGCCTATTATATTTATTTGTTCATGAAACTATGATTTAATAGCAGAAGAGTCATGTCACCTTTCGCTTTACATTTTTTAGCTTCAAAAAGTGTTCTCAACCCTCAACCCTCAATTCTCAAATCTCAATTCACAAAAAAATAAACCATCATGGAAAAGAAAATTGCTCTTATCACGGGTGCTACCAGCGGCATTGGCGAGGCTTGCGCCCGCAAATTTGCCCAAGGGGGCTATGATCTGATTATCACCGGTCGCAACGGCGAAAAACTCAACCAGCTGCGCGACCAGTTCGTCCAAGAGGGTACCGATGTGCTGGTACTCAATTTCGACGTGCGCGACCGCGAGGCCGCCAAGAAAGCCGTCGCCTCGCTCAGTGGCAAGTGGCTTAAGATTGACGTGCTCATCAACAATGCCGGTCTGGCTCGTGGTTTGAAACCCGAGTACGAAGGCAGCTTCCAAGACTGGGACGAGATGATTGACACCAACATCAAAGGTCTCCTCACCATGACCCGTCTCATAGTGCCCGGCATGGTGGAACGCAACCGCGGCCACATCATCAACGTGGGCAGCGTGGCAGGCGATGCCGCCTATGCCGGTGGCAACGTCTATTGCGCCACCAAGTCAGCCGTCAAGCTCATCAGCGACGGCCTCCGCATCGACCTGGTCAACACCGCCGTGCGTGTCACCAACCTCAAGCCCGGCCTGGTGCAGACCAACTTCAGCAACATCCGCTTCCACGGCGACGATGCCCGTGCCGACGGCGTTTACAAGGGCATACAGCCCCTCACGGGTGACGACATCGCCGATGTGGCCTTCTATGCCGCCAGTGCTCCCGAACACGTGCAGATTGCCGAAGTGCTGGTTCTGGCTACCCACCAAGGCAGTGGCAGCGTCATCAGCAAGGATGTCAACCGTGTGGAACACCTCTCCTGATTCAATTCCGAGTCCTGAGTGCTTGAGCCTCACTAATCACCATTCCGTACTAACGGCTGTGTAGAAAAACACCATTTTTGTACCTTTTGTGGCCATTTTCCTAACTAAAATAATAGCGAAAATGGCCACTTTTTTATACTGGTAGAAAAATAATTTTGTTGTAATTGAATATTTTGTGTATTTTTGCATTGCATATTTTATGTAACGTAAATTATGCAATAGTGTTTAAATGACTAAGAAATACTAAAATATGAAGAAACAGGTGCTGAACCCATTCATCTGCCAGGGATATGAAGGCCCAGAATATTTCTGCGACCGTAAGGCTGAAACCCAGACCCTGATGTCTACACTCTACAATGGGCGTAATATCACCCTCATTTCACCTAGGAGATTGGGGAAGACTGGTCTGATATGGAACACTTTTCATCAGATTCGGTCAGAGAATAAGGATGCCGTTTGCATTTATGTTGATATTTTCCCGACAAAGAGTCAGTCCGACCTTGTTAATATGCTGGGTGCTGCAGTGCTCAATACGGCTTTCTCAAAAGGAAGGGCTTTTGGAAGAAAGGTGCTGAACCTCTTTGGCGCTTTGAGACCTGTGGTGGGTATCGACTCGCTGACAGGAATGCCGAATGTGACTGTCAATATCGACCCTGCTCAGTCAGAGATGTCTCTCAAAAGCATCTTCAGCCAGCTGGACCTTCTTGGAAAAGAGGTCTTCGTGGCAATTGACGAGTTCCAACAAATCACTACCTATCCCGAGTCGGGAACCGAGGCATTGCTGCGGTCGCACATCCAGTTCCTTCACAATGTTCACTTCATCTTCTCTGGCAGCCGGCAGCACCTCATGTCCGAGATGTTTGTCTCGCCCCACCGCCCATTCTATCAGAGCACCGATATGATGAACCTCATGCCCTTGGCAGAGGAGTCTTACTATGATTTCTCCAATGCTTTCTTTGTCGCCAAAGGTGGCTTCCTGTCCAAAGAAATCTTCCATGAGTTGTATACTCTTTTCGATGGCTATACTTGGTACATCCAGTCTATATTAAACAGGCTGTATGAAAGGTACAGGAAGGTAGAGGATGTCGAGCAGTTGCGCAACACCATATTGTCTGTGGTCGAAAGCAAAGCTCCTCAATACGAGAGTCTTACTTTGTTTCTGACCAGCAATCAATTCGCCCTGCTCAAATCCGTGGCAAAAGAAGGAGTGGTGAAAGAGCCCATGGCAGCCGAGTTCCTGAAAAAGCACAGGCTGCCGGGTGCCAGCAGTGTCAGAACTGCGCTCGAAGCTCTCGTCGAGGGCGAACTGCTCTACCGGCAGACCGATGGCTATGTCGTTTACGACAGGTTCTTGGCACTTTGGTTGAGAAGGTTATAGTGTTCGGTACCCAAGTATTGGATTGAATAAGCAAAAGAGGGCACCCTGTTGCTGGGTGTCCTCTTTTGTTTGCTGGGTGTGTTAGTTGATTACTATTTAACGCTTCTAACTTATAATACTGACAAAACATCTATACATGGCAGTAGTCCCCACTGGGAGTGCATCAGTTTGAAAAAGCAATGCCTGCGTTGTTCAATTATTATTTGATGATTAATGTGCTCCATCTCTATTCCAGGGAAATATTGACTTTATCCAATCCATAAAGCCGTACTCATCTTGTTTTAAATCATATTCAGATGCTTCTTTATTAACTTTGGGAGAAGTTTCAGAATAAAAATCAATTTTAGAGCCTAGCGTAAACCATCTACCCATATATCTTGGAACGAATGTAATAGTTTTTTTGCTATAACTAACACCAGAGATGCGAGCTGTACCTTCTTTTGGGTGATAGGCATACAGGTTGCCTTCCATATCGCGAAGGATAAAGACCGTATTACTATGGTAATCCTCTATAAATTGTTTTTCTTTTATTGAATCAAGAACATCTGGTGTAAATGTCTCATCGAATGTCTTTTTGAAAAGATCTGCCAAAACGATAACTTCTTCAGGAAACCTTGATTCTGGTCTCATAAACTGGTCCTTACTTGTGTAGTAACCCAGCAATTTCATTGTTAGATTGTAATTCATACTTCGTTTCCTTTTTTCTTAATACTATTACAGTATGATTCGTATTTTTTCATTAGTGCCATTTTTATTAGCTCGATTTTGTTTTCGCATTGTTCCCAATTACAATAGTCATTCTCCATTGGACACTTTTTAATTCGAATGCATTGGGGGAATAGAGGGCATTCAAAACACTTGTGCGTAGGTTCATATTGCGATTTCCAACTGAGTATCTCACTGTAATCAAGATCCCTGTTGTATATACTACCAATTAGGTGTTGGTCGGTAAAATGCTCACACTTACCTATGAATCCTTGAGGAGTTATTAAAACAGAGGCGTCATTATCTGCCATACAATGCCCAATCCTTATTTTATTCTTTAATGCATGGTCGCGAAATAATCCACATTTGATTATCCTCTCTTGCAACTGTTTATATTCTTCATGTTTCTTTTTTTCTAAAGAGGTGTTCGTTCCATCATTATCACTATACAGCCAATGATTATAAACAGAAATTCGTTTGCTATTCCTGAATTTATTTGATAGATAGTCTACTAATACAAACAAATCCTGAGTGTTATAAAAGTCCTGATTCAATCTTATGGATACTCGAATTTCTGCTTCGGCAAGTTTGCCAATATTGTTAATGACTTTCTCGAATTCATTTCCTACAGCACCATTATATAACTTTGCTTTTTGATATACCTCTTTGGTCCCGTCCAGGGTAATCTGTACTCTTCTTAATTTCCACAAAGACTTCGCCTTCTCTATTATTGAATCAGTAAATAGAAGCCCATTACTAACCATTGTTGATTTGAACTCTACTTGTTTTTCGTTTAATGCATTGCAAATGATATTAATGGCATTGTGGTTAAATAATGGTTCTCCACCAAACCACCGAAGATTGACAGGAGTGTTCGCTGAGACAGATATTATATAATTTGCGACATCCTTAGCTGTCTTATCTGTCATCGTGACTTTTGGTTGCCCCTTTTCATAGCAATAGAAGCATCGGGCGTTACAGTCTGTTGTCGTTAATATCGTAAAACCGTTTATGGCTCTACCTTTTGGTATTGAACTTTTTTCAATCCTAAGTTTGTTAACCCACTGGACTTCGTTGAGTGATATTGGTACATAGTAGTACATTTCGACTAATTTGCCTAACAATTCATGTAGATTGTCTGTGTGGTGAATGAAAACAACTCCCCCGGTTGTTGTATTGTACAGCATCCATCCGTCACGCACATCAACTTTTATCACATATTTGTTGAGTCGGTAATCATCTATATATTGTGATAATTCTCTCTTCATGATAATTCTAACAGTCAAATCCAAATGAACAAGGAACAATCCAATCCCTTCTCATAAATACAACTGATTGGGACATTTGTGATTGAGTCAATGACTTCTGACCTTTCGCACAGGGTCAGAAGTCATAAAAAAGGATTACCATTTAGTCATCATATTCGCAGTGGCAGTCACAATCATCTTCATCACAAGCGCAGAATGGTCCACAATCGTCGTAATTACAGTCTCTTCTGCAATCATCGTCGTCATAATAGCAATCGTCACATTTCCTTCTGCCAGCCATCATTATTTCGCTATTGTTATACCCATTTAGAATGGAGGGCTCTCCGTAAGAAATAATATACATACTTTGTTCTTTTTTTATTGTTATGGGCTCTGATATTTCTTTCCGCCATCATACAGATAGACCCCTTGAATCTGTTGGGCGACAAATAACAACAATACTCTACATTTTTTAACCTTACCTCCTCATTCTGTTGCCATTCTATCTCCCGGATTGGCGGTTATACATTAATATAAAAGCATGGAGACATTGTTGCAGTTTCAATCCTTGAGGTTTTGCCCGACCCAACTAGTCTGAAACTATAGAACTTTATCCCATGCTGTGGATATGCTGCCGCCAGAAGACGTAACATATCAAACAAAGGCATCAGTATTATGTCGACTAGTTGTTTTGAAATGGGCAATTTCAAGGATGACCTATTACAAATGCTTTTCTTGCATCGATTAGACTGACTCGCGTCTAATTCGGGTGCAAAAATACGCATTTTTTTTGATACTGAGCCTTTGTTGGGATAAAGTTCCTCACAAGGGTAAGGAAAACAGGGTTTTAGGAGACGGTCTTTTTGTTGTGTGATGGGGTTAATTGGATAGATTACAGCTTTAATGACAAAAAAGAGTCTGCCACCCTGGGGGATGGCAGACTCTTTTTATATGCCTTAAGCAGCGCTATTTATTTTCTTTTGCTTTTCTTGGTGGTGGCTTTGGCGTTGCTCTTCTCGATTCCGAGTTTGGCAGCTTTGGCTTCATTTGTCTATTGAGCAGGCATTTATGTCTTTTCTCGCTTTTTCGGGTCGCCCTAATGTATATAGTAAGGGGCGGCACTGTTCTGTGCCACCCCTGGTGTTGTCACATGTTTTGATAAGAACTATAGTATTTCTATGAAATCTGAGCTATAGGACAACAAGTACTTATAGATTACAAAAGGACGATTTTGATGGCCTTCTGCGTGCTTCTGGTGAAGGTCAGATTGCCGCTAGTGGAACCGCCGCCAGTATAGTCGAAGCTGAATTCTGTCGATATTTGGTCGTTCTCCGAGTCATAGTGGAAGGGCAGTGGCACACCCTTGGTGATGAAGCTACCCTCTTGGGTGTTGCTGTCGTAGGTCCAGTTGAATCGTATTTGCTGCGGGTCGTTGGTTGTGCCAAAAGCTTCGACGGTGATATTCATTAAGGCAATATGGTCGTTTTGGAAAATGAGCTGGTAGTGCAGGTCGAGGGGTATGTCGCCGAAACTTTCGTGGTGGTAAGTGATGCTTTCCGATGCCAGCCATGTGGTGTTGGCAGGAAACTCATTGGTGATTTCGCCGGGGACCACACCGTCGTCTTCGTTCCCACCACCATTTCCGCCACCATCGTCGGGGTCATGCCCCGTGCCACGTTGGTAGAAGGTGGTCATGCCGCCGAGTGGCACCAGTTCTTCGCCGCCAGTGCTGGCCCCTATCACCATCTCGATAGTAATGGTGGAGTCGGCCGGATGATATGTGAATGGGACATTGTTTACCATTTCGCCTGTCATGACTCCGTTTGTGCCGTCAAAGGTATAGGTGAAGGGCACAGTGTAGTTGCCTTGGGGTTGTCCTGCCACGGTGAGCTCAAGGAAGAACTCGCCTTCGGTCTCACTGGTGAAGTCGAGGCTCCATATCAGTTTGGCATCATACCCTTGGAAGGTGTCGTTATAAACTCCTACCCAAGAGGTTCCACCCAGCGATATGCTGGATTGAGTGGTGTCGTTCTCTTCCGGAATCGGATTGACCTCATTTTCTTTTTTGCAACCCACCAGGGTTGTAATCGATACGGCCAAGATGGCCATAATCATTGTTTTAAAGATTCTTTTCATTTTGAAATGTTTTAAAGCGTTGTTATTGAGTTCTGTATGTTTTATGTTCGTGTTATCAAAAGATGCAAGGCTGCCTTGTCGTCCCCAATTGGGTTTATTATTATAACGTATTATCTCAACAAAAAACTACAGTACTTGGATTTTTTTTTGCGTATTGTGCTGGAGAGTTTTTTTTGTACAGGTTTGTGCTCTTTTTTTAACACAATATTGCACTTGTGGCTGGAAATTAGGAGGACTTATGCGGGTGGCAAAATCAAGCATCTTCATTAAATACTTTCAATGCCATTCTGGCGTAAATGTGGGTTTCAACAAAATTGTACGTTCCACCCACAATGCCTCCGACAACAGGAATTGCCTTGCCCAGGTTTATTAATCCCTTGCTACCCCCTTTAGTAAGTAGCCGAAAGCCTACTTTCTGATTTATTTTCTTTATGATCTCTCCTGATATTTTGGGCAATAGTTTTTTTGCAACAATCAGATTGGCTCCTTTTATTCCCACTTGCTTAATAATGTCTCCAGCAGTATTGCCAACAATACATAAGAATACTAGTGTCTTCACTCTGTCGTCGTTAATATTGTAATTGCGAAGTGCCGCTATCACTGCAATCATTCTCATTTCAATGTATAATGAACTCGCCAGGTCAGTAGAAATGGTGACTGGGAGTGTAAGTAGTCCCCCAAGGCCAGTGACGAAACCGGTTGTGGTTGTTTTTAGTTTTTGTATTCGAACAAATTCTTTGATCGCATCATCAGTAGTCTTGTGCTTGCTCCGATATTCGGCAACAAGTTTATTGATGGGTTTGTCTACAATAGGGATGCCATTAATTGCCTGGTCATAAACTTTATCTAAAAAAGTTTCTTGCTGTGTTTTTTGTGTGGGATTATCCATTTTGTTATAATTGTTCGTTTCTCCAAATGAAAAATTTTGAACTGCCGACTATTTGTTTTGTAATGGGCATTTTCAAGTTTGGCCTTTTGCAAAAACTATTATGATTACCCGCATTTGCCATAAATGAAGCCTCTGAGGGGCTTAATAATTATAGCACTGTGAAGAAAGTCCAGTGGACTTTCGATAGCGAAGCGGAGAATTTAGCGAAGCGCAGTGCGGTGACTGACAATCAACACCTCGCGTGTGTCTCAGAGTGAAGAAAGTCCTGTGGACTTTCGATAGTGGCACAATGTGCCACGGAGAACGAAACGACCTTGCCTATATGCCAATTGCGGACAATCATAAAACTATTCATGCATCAGATTAGATTGACTTGTGCCTAATTCGTGTGCAAAAATACGCATTTTTTTCAAAACCTGCGACTTTGTAGTGATAAAGAATCTTACAAGGATACGAAGAACAGTATTTTAGAATATGCATGTATCCATACTGGAATGTTGCTTTCTGGGTTTAATAACAAAAGAAAAGGTCTGCCACCTCGTCGGGTGGCAGACCTTATTCATATTAGCCGTAAGAGGAAGTTTATTTATCTTCTTCTACCTTTCTTGGGGGTGGTGGCTTTGGCGTTGCTCTTCTCGATGCCGAGTTTGGCAGCGATGGCATCGGGGATGGCGTCTTTGTGGACAAGATAGTTCATGGTCTTGTAGCGGACGAAGGCCTTACTGGCGTAGAACATGCCGTGGTACTCGCCGTAGTCGCCCCAGCTGTTTTTAACCATGTAGTACTCGTTGCCCATCTGGTCCTTGGCGGTGCCGTAGATGACCATGCCGTGGTCGTCGGTGGTCTCGCGGTTGTCGTAGGCAATCTGGCGCTCCTCCTGGGTGACCCAGCGCTGAGGAGTGGGGTGCTTGGCGGCTTCGTCCTGAATGGCCTTGGCGCTCATGCCGGTCCAGTGGGCCATGTCGCTGCCCTGCAGGTTGGCGGCAGTGGCGGCATCGGCAGGAAGCACGCAGAAGCCTTTGCGGACACCCATGCGGAAGCCCTGCTCGCTGACGTCGCTACCCCAGGCAATGGGATAGCCGTTGGCGATGGCGTTGTCGATGATTTCCATCATCTCGTCGATGGGCACGTTGTAGGAGAGGCCCCAGCGCCAGTTGTCCTGGATTTCGAGCACAAACTGGGTGTAGAAGGGGTGGTGGGTGGAG
>ODAI011851624.1_pt1 | contig 26209 bp, 24 predicted proteins | sample 1539321 | NCBI WGS metagenome assembly ODAI01 (sample SAMN02144231, study PRJEB22623) | gut metagenome | biome: sheep rumen | host: Ovis aries | place: New Zealand
ATGTTTATCTTGGTCACCAACTCGTTGGTGGGTGCGTCAAGCTTCATAATGGGGTTATCAACTCGCTGCAGGGCATTGAACACCTCGGAAATGTGGACACGTGTGGCATTGCTAAGCACGCTGACTTTAGCCGAAGGATAGTATTGAGCGCGCAGGCGCAGTGTGTCATCGATTATCTGTGGAAATTCGGGATTGAGGGTTGGTTCACCATCGCCACTGAAAGTAATACTATCAACAGGAGTACCCTCTTTCACAAGACGCACCAGCATCCGTTCAAGGTCGGTACGCACCTTTAGGGCACTGGGCAGGACAGTGTCGTTGCGACCATCGCGGTTCCAGCCACATTCACAATAGATACAGTCAAAATTGCAAATTTTCCCTTTCTCAGGCAGAAGGTTGATGCCAAGCGAACTACCGAGCCGTCGGCTGAATATAGGACCAAAGACCGTTTCTTCACGTATCATAAAACATGTGTTTTTTAATGTATAAACGCGTATTGGCGAGCATTATTGTGTGAAATCGATATAGGGGAGCAACCGACGGAGGGAACTATCGGCCATCGAGGGCACCGCACGCAAATCATCTTCAGTGCGAAAAACCACTCCGCGCCCACGCAGACGGATAATGTCGCGTGCTTGATAGTATTCCATGTATGGATGCCTCAACAATGTTTTCAAATCCACACTGTTGATGGCGATCCGGCGGATACTGTCCCGGTCGATGACAATGTACGGGGCAATATGCTCTAACAATTCGGGAGTAAAACCATAGATTTCAAGCAACTGGGTACTGTCGATAAAACCGCCCAAACGGTTGCGATAGCCGACGATACGACGGGCGTAGGCGGAACCAATGCCATGAAGCAACATAAGGGTGGTGGTGTCGGCTGTGTTAAGCTCGACCACAAGAGGCTGCTTGCGTATCGGCGGCAAAGTATGGCGATACATTTGGGTGTCCATTACTTGAGTATAGTTTCGTTTTAACACAGGCCTATCTTTATGATACACAGAACTATTGCGCCTCGCATGGTATAAAGAATCTTCCTGTGACGTCAATTTTTCAATTTTCACAGCCCCAAGAGTATCATTGCTAACGGCATCAGAAGTGTTTTTCCTTGAAAAAAAAGCCACGACAGCAATCAACATCAATCCTACTGATAACCAAATGATACCGCGTATTTGAGATGGCAGGAGATTATGCTTTTTGTTCTTCATAAAAAGAAAAATTTTGTCGTATCAAAAAAATATTGTACTTTTGCACCCGCTTTAGAGACCAAAAGCACCAACTAACGGTCTGTTAGCTCAGTTGGTTCAGAGCGCTTCCTTCACACGGAAGAGGTCGAGAGTTCGAATCTCCCACAGACCACCCAGCCGCCCCACAAGGGTGGCTTTTTAATTGTCGGTAATCGGTGTCGCCAATAGTGTTCTTCAGTAACGTCATCATATTTTTTTATAGAACGGGAATACAATGTTTTTATTGCACGACAACTCTATTATTCCCTTTTTCAAACAATAATATGGCAAGCGTCACGTTATTGAAGAAATAATCTTTCCCATGTTAGACTCAAAACCCGCATGGGTGGCCGTAATGACCCATCCGAACACCGAATCGCTTGTTGCCGGACGTTTTGAGAACGCCGACCCCCCAATAGAATGCTACTTACCCAAAATCATAGAACGCGACAAACGCTTCAAGAAACAGGAGTTTCAGGAAAAGGCCATGTTCCCATGCTATATTTTTGCACGGATCAACAATAAACAGATTTTTCAGACACGCACCACAAAAGGAGTGTTGTTTATCGTCAGTAGCCAGCACAGCATCATACAGGTTCCCGACCGCGAAATCGAGGCCGTACGCCGATTCGAAGCCACCCAACGAAAAGTCCACTTCTACGAGAGTTCCAAACTGGTCAAAGGTGCACACATTATCATCACCGAAGGTGAATTTGCAGGACTTGAGGGTACCCTTGTTAAAGGCAACAAAGACGGAAACTTCAGTGTGAACATTGAGGTAATGAACATTTCCCTCGTGACACACCTGCGACGCGACGAACTAAGGCTCAAGGCACCAGTAGATAGTCAAAACAATGAATAATTAATAGGCACAACCCTATTCCAGTTTTTCCAAGAGTCCATTCGACTCCTTGTAGTGGCGGCCACAATCACAGACAAGACTGTCATCCAGCCTCTTTCCACATTCACACACCCAACCGATTCTCCGTGCAGGAACACCTGCCATCAGTGCATAGTCAGGCACATCTTTCGTCACCACCGCCCCGGCTGCCACCAAAGCACTGCGGCCCACAGTGTGTCCGCACACCACAGTACTGTTAGCTCCTAGCGATGCACCTTCCTTCACTCGAGTCAAGGCATATTCACCATGCACAGGGAAATGGGCACGAGGAGTGGTCACATTGGTAAACACACACGAAGGACCACAGAAGACATTATCTTCCAGCACGACACCCTCATAAACAGAAACATTGTTTTGAATCCTCACACCATTACCCACATGAACGTTGGGACCAATATTGACATTTTGTCCAAGAGAACAATTGCGACCAAGCACAGCACCACGCTGCACATGACAGAAATGCCATATCTTGGTGCCGTCACCCACCTGTACCCCGTCATCAACATATGACGACTCGTGCACGAAATAGTTTTTCTCTTCCTTCATATCCAGATATATTTGTTTCTATTCCAACGTGAAGATATAACAACCAACAAGTTACCACCCATTAAGCACCCGCACGTTGTTGTGCAAAGATACAAAAATAATTCAATCCAAGGGAATAAAAAAGCCACAGGAGAACTGTGGCGTCAATTAAGAGTGATCTGTACAAGATTTGAACTTGTGACCTCTTGCCTGTCAAGCAAGCGCTCTAAACCAACTGAGCTAACAGATCATGTGCTTTCTTCAAATACTCTTTTTTGAGCTTTTTTTTCGTCAAAAGCGAATGCAAAAGTACACACATTTTTGAAACTGACAAAATTATTGAGAAAAAAGTTGTATTTTTGTAGTCAACACACGGACAGAAATACGCCACATAAAACTGTTTTTCAGCAACAAACAGAAAAATAAAAAGCAAAAAAAATAATTACGACATGGCAGACAATTATTTAGAAAAAAGATACGAAGAGACCCTCGGAAAGGCAAAAATCAGGGTCAAACGAATAGGACACACTATCGACCAACTGCTGCTTAAAAACCGCAGCCATCGAGGATACAACAAAAACTATGTGGTAAGCCGACAAGAGCTGGAGCGTATTGTGAGCGTATGCAACAAAATTCCCTCAGGGTGCAACCAGCAGACTCTACGTTTTTTCCTTGTCACCAAAGAAACAGGTGCAGAAAAAATACTATCCATTATCCGCCTTGGCGCCGCCTTGCCTGAACTACACCTCCCTTACCCTGGCACAGAACCCGAAGCCTTCATTATTTGTTGCTCGACAGCCGCAGAGAACAAACTCGTGGATGTAGATCTCGGCATTGCACTACAAAGCATGCTACTCAAAGCCGTCGAGATGGGACTTAATGGATTAATCATAGGGGCTTTCAATCATGAGAAACTGAAAGAGGCATTCAACCTACCCTACGATCCACTAATGGTGTTAGCTATCGGAAAAGGAACCGACCGTATTGAATTGACCCCCATCCATGCCGACGAATCACACGCCTATTACCGTCACGACGGTATCCACTACGTCCCCAAAGTACGGACTGACGAACTAATTTTGAACCATGCGTAGAGCGCCATTGGTGCCTGTAGCGCTGGTGCTGATGGCATGCCTTGCCCTGGGCAGACCGTTACTGCATCGTTTTGATCGCGGTCATTGGACTCACAACTGCCCCGAAAAAACATTTATCACCCTACGCCTGACAGAGAGCCCACAACCACGGGCCAAGAGTTACCGTGCCTTCGCACAAGTGACGGCCATAAACGACCAGCCCCGCCATGGTGACATCACTGTCTATCTACGCAAAGACAGCATCGCCGGGACTTTGTGCTACGGCGACCATCTGTTGCTGCATGGATACCCCGACACGGTAAAGAGCTCAATCTATATCACTTCCGACCATTACCTCATTACCCACCGCGACAGCACCTCATTCCGCGCCCATCTCGAGAAGTTACGCATGCGACTGCTTCACCGCATGCAAAACGGGCCTCTTGAGCAACGTTATGCCGGTGTAGCCGAAGCAATGACTCTCGGGTGGCGCGGTGACCTCGATGAGAATCTGCAAGCCACATTCCGTGACAGCGGACTAATTCACATGCTCTGCGTCAGCGGATTGCATGTAGGCTTGCTAGCCATGCTGGTGGGCTGGCTGACCCTTTGGGCTGGTCGGGAACGTCGGGGACGCGTCATTCGTGGAAGCCTGCAGCTGACAGCCGTATGGAGTTTCGCCGTCATCACAGGATTGGCACCCTCCACCATACGGGCAGCACTGATGTTCAGCCTATTCATTGTCTCCGATATCCTTGCTCGTCGCACCAGCAAGATAAACCTGCTGGCAGCAGCAGCCATCATCATGTTGGTAGCCAAACCATCCTTGCTGTTCGATGTCGGTTGGCAACTGTCGTTCGCCGCTGTAACAGGCATATTGATGGCCAAACCTGTCATCCGATGCTTCCGATGCACACTGTCACAATGTGCTGTGGTAAGCACTGCCGCCACATTGGCCACCCTGCCCATCGTGGTATCCACATTCCATCGGATACCCATTTACTTTCTCATCGCCAATATTGTAATTGTTCCGTTCGCAACATTACTGCTATTTCTGTCACTTGGCTATTTAGCACTTCCTTGTGCCGTATTTGCATGGCCTTTAGCCCTCCTGTTGAAATTCACCGACACTGTCACCCAATGGGTGTCTTCATTGCCGCATGCAGTCGTCGAAGGTGTCACATTTAACACATGGCAACTTATCCTTCTCATCGCCGCAGTACTGTTGCTATTTGCCGGTGCCCAACTGTTGAGGCGCTGTAAAAACGAAAGCTTGTCACAATAAACACCCCACAATCCGGTTATTATTTTCGTGGAAAACACAAACAAATACTTCTCACGCTTACGTGAACTAATCGCCCTTGAACTGGCAGAAGAACAGCAAGCCTACCGTCGGGCACTGGAAGAAAAAGGGGGCGCACTGACCGGCACAATACACGCCCCCTCCTGCCGCTATCCAGTCCGCTTGGGGAACACAGCCTATAACCCACTGGGGCAAATCACTTTGGAGCTTCTATTCGACGTAGAGGAAGACGAAGTAGAGCTGGATTTTGAACCCGGGAAACCTGTCACCTTGTTTTATCCGACCGACAACGGAGTCAAAGAGTTGCCTTACCAATGCTACGTGGAGCTGGTAGGCAACGGCACGCTGATCGTCAGTCTTCCCAACAAAACTGCTGCCCAAAGCATCCGAAACACCGCCGACCACCACCTATTGGGTATCCAATTAGGCATTGACAACACCAGCTACCGTGTGATGCAAGAGGCTCTGAACGAAGCAGAACACAAAGAAGACGAACGTTTCGTTAAACTGAGAGAGGTATTGCTCGGGCAACGCAAGCCTTCCTTCCGTCAATTGCCGCAACTTTCATACCCTTGGCTCAACCGAAGCCAACAGGATGCCATCCAGAAAGTGGTCGAGGCTCAGGAGGTAAGCATCATCCATGGACCGCCCGGCACCGGCAAGACCACCACCCTGGTGGAGGCCATCATCGAGACCTTACAGCGCGAAACCCAGGTACTGGTGTGTGCACCGAGCAATGCCGCCGTCGATTGGATTAGCGAACAACTGATGCGACGCGGAATCCATGTACTACGCATAGGAAACCCCTTGAGAATGAGCGACGAGATGCTTGATTGCAGTTACGAACGACGTTATTCGGCACACCCCGATTACCACGAATTATGGAACATCCGAAAGTCGTTGCATGACGGCGCCAAAGGAGAGCAGGCACACCGGCTGCACAAGCGTGAGACAGAACTGGAAATCAAGATAAACGCCGACCTTTTCGAGCAAGCCCGGGTCGTAAGCAGCACCCTCATCGGCAGCGCTTATCGGATAATGGAACGGCGCCGATTCAGTACCCTTTTCATCGACGAGGCCGCCCAAGCGCTGGAACCAGCCTGCTGGGCAGCCATCCTGAAAGCCGACCGCGTCATCATGGGAGGCGATCACCAACAGTTGCCACCGACCGTGAAAAGCCTTGCCGCTGCCAAAGGAGGATTATCCGACACACTAATGCAAAAAGTCGTTGCCCTTTGGCCTCAGGCCGTCACCCTTTTGACAATGCAGTACCGCATGAACGAAGAGATTATGGCGTTTTCTTCCCAATGGTTCTACAACGGGCAATTACGGGCCGCCGAGGAGGCAGCCCATCGCATGGTTTCCCCCATCGACACCCCTTTGATGTGGCTCGACACCTCCCAACTCCACTACGAAGAAAAGGAAAACATACACAAAAGCCTCAGTAACAGCGAGGAGGCCCGATTGGTAATACACACACTAAAGGATTACATCGAGATGATTTCCCCGCAAAAAGTAGAGAATGAACGCATAGACTTCGGCATCATCACTCCTTACCGCGGCCAGGCACGCCTCATCCGACGACTGCTGAAGATGCAGCACTACTTTCGCAAACTCAAACGTCGAATCACAGTCGGCACCGTAGATGGTTTTCAAGGGCAGGAACGCGACGTTATCGTCATCAGTTTGGTACGTGACAATGCCGACGGCAATATCGGCTTTTTGCGGGACTTGCGTCGTATGAACGTCGCCATTACACGCGCACGCATGAAACTCATCATCATTGGCAATGCCGAAACCCTGAGCCGCCACCGGTTCTACCGCGGACTGGCAGAACACATACGTCGGCATGGCGAGTTTATCGAGGTGCAATCTCAATAAGAGCAGAAAAAACTTGTTTTTTTTAAAAAAAACGTATACTTGCAATAGTAACCACAAAGAAGAGCACATACCAAAACAACCATAATACACTGACTATCACATAAGCACAAAAAGAGAAACACCTGTTTTACAGAAGAAAATTTCGTTTTTTATCACTTCTCTAATCCACACCGTCGCTGTAACGGAGAAACATGCAGATTTCATTACTCACCAAATATTCATACACCATGCAAAGAAACATCAAACAATTGGCAGTCTTATTTGTAGCTGCGGTCGCCATGCTCACCGCCGCCTGCTCCAAGGAGGAGAACAAGGACAATCAGACCAATAACAACGGAAGAAGCGAAGAAAGTTTCGAGATGACAAGTCTCGACCTCACTTACAGTATCACCGTTGACAGCAGAGCCATCACAGCCATGACAGAGGGCTACACCCCCACCCTCCAGTACTATGATGCCAACGACCAGAGTGTCACCGTCACGCCATTCCCTTTCAACGCCTCCAACCTCACCTGGACAATCAACATCAAGCAGACATCATTTCCTTCGCACTTTGGCTTCAAACTCTCCCTTACCCCGAAAGAAGGCATTGCTGAAGACGTGAAATACGACTGCGACATCACTCCGACAATCACCGCCATTGCGACCGGCAAAGACGGGAAGAGAATCAACATATCGCCTTCCATACAGCAGTTCCGATGGAGCGGCATCAAACCCAGCAACGGCAGGGTGATGAAGATTGAAAGGCTATACAAAATACAGAAAAGCGGTGACTATGAACAAGTCACCTTCGACTACCCCAATTAATCCACTCTAAATAAAAGGCACAACCACCCTTAACAGACAATAAACAACGCTTTATAACATTGAGGGCCGCCATTCGGCGGCCCTCTTTCTTTTACACTTCTATCTCTCCACTGATGCGGTCGTCACCCCACACGGAATACATATTGGAGCGTCCCTCGTGGAGGGTCATTTTGCCCTTGGCCTCGAGGTGCAGGCGATAGAAGACACACTGGTGCAGGTCGGCCTGTCCGCACACCACGTCGGTGGCAAAGGCTTCACACGTGGGTGCACCGCACACACCGCAGTCGATCTGAGGCAGGTGCACCTTCATCTTCTCTATGCGCTCCATCTTCTCCAGAGCCTTCGATATATCATCGTCAAGCACCATCATCGAACGGGGCTGTACCTCATCGACCATCGAATGCTCGATCAGATAATCCTGATACTTCTCCATTTCACGGTCGCGGGCCATCTCACCGTTGCGCTCACGTTCGGCAGCCTTGCGGGCCCGGGCATACATACGCTCGCCGCAGAGGAAGCGGTTGTCGCACGAAAGCAGGGCTCCGGCACAACTCTGATCGCAAGCCCTGAGCTCCAGAAACTCCACGCCTTCCACCTCGTCGTTCTCCAACTTGTCGAGGAAGTCCATCACATTTTCGATACCGTCGATGGAATAACTGCGCTTGGCCGAGCAGATGCGACGCTCCCCGTTGGTCAAGGTGCTGAGGATGGCGTCGGCACTCAATCGCTGACGGGTCAATGGCTTGTACTGGTGATTCTTTCCCATGTCTTTGATGTGCTTATAGACACGGTTGTAGAGCAGGTTCATGTTGATGACACCGTCAATGATCGACTTCTCCTCCCCGACAGGGGCCTTCACGGCCGACACCTTGGCGGCACAGGGCGTGACATAGAACAGGCCTATCTCCTCTCGCGGCACGCCACGGCTCTGCAGTTCTTCGAGGGCATACATGGCACTCAGGTCAAGCGGCGCCTTGATGGGTACAATATTTTCCACCAGCGACGGATACTTGATCTGTATCAACCGCACTATGGCAGGGCAGAACGAGGAGATGAGAGGCCTCACGTCGGGGTGCTCGCGAGCGTATTTTTCTTTAGATTCCTTATAAATCATCGCAGCGCTTTCCACCTCCATCACATGGGCGAAACCCAGCTCGTAGAGCGAGGCATAGACCTTCGACACGCTGATGTCGTCCGGGAACTGGCCCATGAACACCGCCGGCAGCAGCGCAACCGAATGGGGGTACTGGCGGAATGCCTCGAAATCGTCGTCCTTGATACTGATAGCCTGCGCCGGACAGACTTCATAGCACTTGCCGCAGTCGATGCAGCGGTGTTCCTGTATCGAAGCCTTGCCCCCATGGATGCGGATGGCCTCCGTGGGGCATATCTTCATGCAGCGCGAGCATCCGATGCAGCGCGACTCCTCGATCTGTAGGGCGTGGTAAAACATATTACACAAAGTTTACTTCCATCTCGACGGTGGTTCCCACACCCACCTCACTGGTAACGTTCAACTTATCGACATTCTTCTGCATATTGGGCAGTCCCATGCCGGCGCCGAAGCCCATATCACGCACTTCGGGGCGGGCTGTCGAATAGCCTTCCTGCATGGCCAAGGCGATATCGGGTATGCCGGGTCCCTTGTCGGCCACCACCATGCGGATCTTGTCGGCGTCGATATCCACCAACACTTTGCCGCCGTAGGCATGGGCGATGGCGTTCACTTCGGCCTCGTAGAGTGCCACCACCACACGTTTAACGACTTGGGGGTTCACATTCAACTGCTTCAACGTCTTCTTCACCGAACTGGAAGCCTTGCCGGCATTCACGAAATCACCTTCAATTACTGTATATTCCTGATGCATAACGTTCAATATAAAGGTTTCATACCTGCGCCGTAGAGGATGCCGCAGGTCTTGAACATCGAGTACTGGGTGCAGATGAGCACCATGCCGTTCTCGTCGGCCAGTTCTACCATATCCTCCGTAGGACGCTTGCCGCGCACAAAGATGACCACCTCGAGGTTGGCCATGTCGCATGTGCGGATAGTCTGCACATTGCACAGGCCCGTCACCAGCACTGGCGTGTCCTTCAGCGTAAGCACATCGCTCATCAGGTCGGAGGCAAAACAGTACTCCTCCTCACGGTCCAACTGGTCGGCCCCAAGGCCCACCGTGGCGTCCAGTTTATCCACAATTTCCTGTAACTTCATAATTCTTATAGTGTTATTGATAGTTGTATTTTGAAAGTGCAAAGATACAAAATAATTTGGATATGGCAAAAACTTTTTTATCATTTGCCAATGACAAAGCAGCCCCATCGCCACACCTCCACCTCCTCCCCGTCTCACCTCCGTCTTCCAACGGAGGTGAGACGGAGGTGAGACGGAGGTAAGACGGAGTTGAGACGGAGTTGATACTGAACTTTTCGCCGACCAAGGGGCAATAAAAGGCAAGGAGAAGCGTTATGGAACTTTGAAACAAAGTTCGTCAATTTCATGGACAACACCATCATACCCCCACTGCGTGCGGGCGACCGGGTGGCGCTGGCGGCACCGGCACGGGCGGTGAGCCCCGAAGAGATGGCTCCTGCCATCGCGGAGCTGGAGTCATGGGGCCTGCAAGTGGTTGTACCCGAAGGGCTCTACGAACGCGACGGCCAGCTGGCCGGCAGCGACAGCCATCGAGCCTCACTGATGCAGAACCTGTTGGACGACCCCGACATCAAGGCCATCCTCTGCTGCCGCGGCGGCTACGGCACGGTGCGCATCATCGACCGGTTGGATTTCTCCCGCTTTGCACAAAAGCCCAAATGGATGGTGGGCTACAGCGACATCACCGTGCTGCACAGCCACATACAACGCACTCTGGGCCTGCCTACACTGCACGCCACCATGCCCATCAATTTCGGGCCGAAGCCCACAGCCGCCACCGAGAGTCTGCACAAGGCGCTCTTCGGAGAAAAGACTGACTACATCTGGGATGCGGACGGCGAAGCATGGACGGCGGAAGGAATAGTGACCGGAGGGAACCTAAGCATGCTATACAGCCTCCTGGGTTCCCGTTCACAAATAGACACACGCGGGAAGATACTGCTGATAGAAGACCTCGACGAATACCTCTACCACATCGACCGCATGATGCAGGCACTGGGGCGTGCCGGCATGCTCGACGGATTGGCGGCCCTGCTGGTCGGCGGGATGACCGACATGCACGACAACACGGTGCCATTCGGCCGCACGGCGGAGCAAATCGTGCGCGAAGCCATGGCGGGCCGGGGCTGCCCAGTGGTTTTCGGAGCCCCGTTCGGACATCTGGGCGACAACAACTTAGCCATCCCCATGGGAATAAAAATGCGCCTGGAATCCAACGATTCAAAAAAATGTCGTATATTTGCACCTTGAATGCTACTCATACACGTACCCAAACTGACCAACCGCCTAGGCTATACACTCAACGTGCTCCTCAAGCACGTGCTGCGTGCCGAGTTCGGCATTACCACCGACGACGCTCAATTCCAAGCCTATGAGGGGACCAAATTGTGCTACGGACCGCACCAGATAGCTGACGGCCCGTACATCAAGAGCTGCAACCTGCTCTTTGAGACGTCAATAGAAGAACAGGAGCCACGCCCGTTCCAACGCAACGGGCAATGGATGATGTTCCCCGTCTATGGACACGACACCGACCTGCCCTTCGACCCGCTGGCGGCCACATTCTACATGGTAAGCCGCTACGAGGAATACCTGCCTCATCGCGAGGACGAGCATGGACGTTTCGCATCACAGGAATGCCTCGCCGTACAGAGCGGTTTCGCCGACGAGCCCGTGGTGGACCAATGGGCACTGATGCTGCGGCAGATCATCGAAAAACACTATCCCGACCATACATGGCCCGCACGCCACTACCGTTTTGTACAAACGGTAGATATCGATGCCGCATGGTGCTATCTGCACAAAGGCATTTTCCGTACCATGGTAGGCACCCTGCGAGACATCTTCGTACGTCACGACCTGCCCGAGGTGGGACGCCGCATACGCGTACTCCTCGGCCGCGAAAAAGACCCCTACGACACCTTCGACTACATTCTGGAGCAATACAAGAAGCGGCCTGGCAGCAAGCTGATATTCTTCACTTTGGTATCAGACTACGACCAATACGACAAGCCCGCCAACCACCAAAATCCTCATACCCGCGACCTGCTTCAGCATCTCGACGACTACGCCAGCATGGGCATCCATCCGGGATATGACGCATTGGAAGATCCGAAGGTGGTGGACAACGACACTCGCCGACTGGAAAACATCCTGCACCGCACCATATCCAAATCGCGCTACCATTTCCTGCGTTTGCAGATGCCGAAAAGCTACAACACACTCATCCGTGCAGGGTTGAAGGACGATTATACCATGGGCTATGCCGACATCACAGGATTCCGTGCCGGCATCAGTTCACCATATCCATTCTACGATCTCGAACGCGACCACGAAACGGAGCTCATCCTGCATCCATTCTGCGTCATGGACACCACACTGCAGCGATATTTGAAGCTCAGCCCGGAAGAAGGTTTGGAACGATACAGAACACTGATTGAGAAGACAAAGACGGTAGGCGGAACTTTCTGTTTCATTATTCACAACCAGAACCTGTGCGACCTTTATGGATGGGAAGGATGGCGCGAAGTGTATGAACAAATGCTCGAGATGGCAAAACCGACAGAACATCATGATTAACTACAAAGAAAAACTACAACCGATACGCGCGTTTGTCTTCGACTTCGACGGCGTGATGACCAACGGGGACGTGTGGGTCTATGCCGACCGCGAAACGGTACGGTGTGGCAACATCAAGGACGGATTCGCCGTGCAATATGCCATAAAAAAAGGCTATATTGTAGCTGTAATCAGCGGCGCCACCTCAGCCAGCATCGACAACCGAATGGCCATGCTGGGAGTGGAACAATGCTACACCGGCTGTGGCGACAAGATCAAGACATACGAACGCTTCCTCGCCCAGAACGGACTGCGCGACGAGGAGGGGCTCTGCATGGGCGACGACCTACCGGATTACCCCATGCTGAAACGGGCCGGAGTATCTACCTGTCCCGCCGATGCAGCGGTGGAAATCAAAGAGATGGTGGATTACATTTCGCTCTACGAGGGTGGCAAAGGGTGTGTGCGCGATGTCATAGAGCAAGTGCTTCGCCTGCGGGGCGATTGGTTCCACCCTGATGCTGTGATATGGTAAACCTGCGACATACCAGGCTATTGTGGTTGCTGTGGATGCTGGCGGCATGGCCAACAGCGGCACAAAACTACTCATCGGCCGACACGGTGACGGAATATCCCAACCATGGCACCTTTTACCATGACAGGTTTGTGGGAAGGAAAACAGCCAGCGGAGAAGTGTTCGACCAGAACAAATTCACGGCTGCCCATTGGCGCATCAAATTGGGGACCTATATCCTTGTCACCAATAGAAACACCGGGAAACAGGTAATTGTACGAGTTAACGACCGCTGTCCCAAAAGAGGAGTGATAGACCTCACCCGCCGTGCAGCCTCGGCTATCGGCATCCGCGGCTGCCAGCCTGTGACAGTACGTATCCTGCCTAGCGGCTATGAAAGCCGCTGGGCGGCACAGGAGAGCATGTTCGACTCGGTAGCTACCCGACCGACCAGAACAAGTCCGACACCAAGCACACAGCCAACATCTTCCGACAAGATTCCCGTTTATACCCCACAAGCAAAAAACACTCCCGGCTACCAACTGAACCTGGGCATGGCAGGTTCACATAGCGAAGCCTACACCCTCATCAAGAAACTGCCGGAAGAATATCAAAGTAAAGTGTCCATAGAACAAGTCTCCGACGACGACAGCATCAACCTTTTCCTCAACATCAACCTAAGTCGGCAGCATGCCGAGAAATTGAGAGCAGCCCTCAACACCCTTTTCCCCAACACCAGGATTGAACCATACGGGGAGTGAAAAAAGAAAAAAAATTAAACTTTTTTAGGCCAATTAAATAATTATTATTATCTTTGCACAATCAAATTTGCAGGCATGAAAGCACTTCGAATTTGACAAAATAGACATATAAAAGAATAAAAAACAGTCCATTGTGGCGATATTATATAAACAAAAAGGACAACATGTGAGACAAAAAATGGCGTCATTTTTTGTAATGATGATGCTGTTTTTACCCATCGCCACAGCACAAAACGAGGGTCAATACTCCCATTTCATGTTCAACCAGCTGAGCTATAACCCAGCCTATGCCGGCAGCTCGGGAGCACTGTCCATCAACCTGCTCTACAACAACCAATGGATGGGCTTGAAATTACAAGCTCCAACATCGGACGGCAAAGCCGGCGAGACGCCTACCAACTACTTGGCGTCGTTTGACATGCCGGTGAATTTCCTGCATGGTGGCATTGGATTGACATTCAACTCTGAGAAAATCGGTTATCACGATAACACGACTATCAATCTGGACTATGCTTTCCGTATCTACTGGGGACGCGGAAACTTGGCAGCTGGCGTTGAATTGAATCTTTACAATTTCTCCTTCAACACAGAAAGCCTTGTGGGTATCAGTGACTTCACCGGAGACCCGACCAATCCCATCAGCCGTTCGAACGACCCCGCCATCAATGGTCAACAGGCATCGGACTTCCTCATCGATCTGGCCACCGGCCTCTACTACCAAGTGCCGGGTGAATATTATGTCAGCTTGTCTGTTAAGAACCTATTGGGTTCACATAGTGATCAGCTTGCATTCCGCAACACCCGCACACTATACCTCATGGGAGGCTACGAATACACGTTTCCATACAACCCAGCCTTCAAACTGAAGCCCCACATCATGGCGAAAACAGCGGACTTCTCCATCTTCCAGGCGGAAGCCTCACTGCTTTTCGATTATGAGAACTTCTTCTGGGCCGGCATGGGCTACCGGTGGAACGACGCCTTTACCTTCCTGGCTGGCATCAACTGGAACTTTTCCAGCCTTAACTGGTTACGCATAGGTGTGGCCTACGACCTGACAACCTCCAAACTGGGTGCCTACAAGGTGGGACGAAGCTGGGGTTCACTGGAAATCTTCGCCAACGGCACATTCCGCATCATCGTGCCCAAGAAGCCGCCAACGGTATCCAGAACCACACGTTTCCTGCTATAAACTCTGCAAGCATTTTATTCAAAAAAGAAACATTTTCGTCAAAAACGCGTTAATAATAAAAATAGTCACAATATGAAAAAATTTGTTTTCATTCTCGTCGCCTCGGCAACTTTGTTCTATAGTTGCAGTTCCTCCAATAAGGGAGAGCTTGTTGGCGTGAACGACCGACCCTATTTTGAAGACATCGACCTTAAAGGCATGGTGTTCGTCAACCAAGGCAACTACACCATGGGAGCCGGCGTGCAAGGCGTCACCTACGGAGAGCCTGTTCAGCCCCGCAAAATGCAGATTGGTTCGTTCTTCATGGACGAAACCGAGATTACCAACAACGAATACCGCCAGTTCGTCTATGCCGTGCGGGATTCGGTGGCACGTCGCATCCTGGGAGAGGCTGGCATCGACGGTTTCCTTATCGAAGAGGACAAATACGGAGAGCCCCTTGACCCGCCGATTCTCAACTACAAGACCAAGATTGATTATGCCGACGCCGATGTGCGCCAGGCCTTGATTGACGGAGGCTTCTATATTGTTGACATCAACCACCGCCGTGCGGTTGATGTGTCGAAGATGAATTATGAATATTATTATATAGATTATAGTGAAGTCTCCAAGAAAGAGAATGGCATTAATACGAAAAACGAGCATCGCGGAACATCCTTCTCTGTACGCCCCAAAGGTTTGAACAATCGCTCAAGCCAGATTCAACGCGAATACATCAATATCTATCCTGATACACTGTGCTGGGTACACGACTACACTTACTCTATGAATGAGGACTATAGCCGCAGTTACTTTTCGTCGCCCGCTTTCGACAACTATCCCGTGGTGGGTGTCAGCTGGCGTCAGGCAAAAGCATTCTGCGTTTGGCGCAGCAACATGCTGAACCAATATCTCGAAAGCATCAACTACTCAACCCTCAACGACTTCCGTCTGCCGACCGAGAGTGAATGGGAGTTTGCCGCCCGCGGTGGTATTGCTGCTCAGAGCTATCCTTGGGGTGGCCCCTATGTGCGCAATCCAAATGGGTGCTTCCTGGCCAACTACGAGCCCCTGCGCGGTGCTTATGACGACGATGGCGGCGTGAAGACTTTGATGGTGGGTCACTATGCCCCCAATGACTATGGCCTGTACGACATGGCCGGCAACGTAAGCGAGTGGTGCTTGGATGCCTATAATGAATCCACTTATCAGATTGCCAACGCCCAGACTCCTTACTACAACTACAACGCCAAAGACGACGATCCTCTGGCCATGAAACGCAAAGTCATCCGCGGCGGCAGCTGGAAAGATCAGAAATACTTCATCCAGGTGCAGACACGTAGTTATGAGTTTATGGACACTGCCAAATGCTACATCGGCTTCCGTTGCGTACAGCCTTATCTCGGCCGTGTGAAGGGTGACAACCTGCGCACCGCCAGCAACGTGGCCCAGTAAAAAGACAAAACACATTTAACACATATATAAGCAACCACACAAAAAACAAGTAATATGAGCGTCTTAGACAATATCGTTCGCAGTAAAGCGTATAAGAATTTCATGGCCAAGCTGTATGGCATTGGCGCGGCCGTCGTTATCATTGGTGCCTTGTTCAAAATCATGCACTGGCCTGGAGCCAACCTCATGCTGATTGTCGGTATGGGTACGGAAACCGTCATTTTCTTCCTCTCGGCTTTCGAACCGCCTCACAAAGAATGGGACTGGAGTTTGGTGTATCCTGAATTGGCAGGAATGGTGGAGGAGAATCCCATTGAGATTGACGAGAACGGCAACCCCATTGAAGTAGCCAGCAAAGATCCGCTGAGCGCCAAGCTTGACAAGATGCTCGAAGATGCCCACATCAGTCCTGAACTCATCGATCGCCTGGGTCAAGGAATGCAGAATCTGGCAGAAAGCGCCAATTCGATGAACAGCATGGCCAATGTGACAGCCGCTACTGACAAGTTTGTCAACAATTTGGATAGCGTCGCCGGACAGGCCGGCAAACTGCTTGAAAGCATGCAGGGTGCCCCCGAGGCCATCTCAACACTTTCCACGATTTATCGCGAGACTGCCGAATCGCTGGGTGGCGAAGTGAGCTATGTGGAAGAAATGAAGAAAATGTCGGCCAGCCTGAGCAGTATCAATGCCATGTACGAGATGCAAATCAACAATGCTTCGACACAGATGAATCTCAACAAGGAATTCGAGGAAAAGATGAGCGCCATGCTCGCCAACTTCACCGATTCCGCCGATGGCATTATGAAGTACAAAGAACAAGTCGATGCCCTCACCCGCAAGGTTGCCGAATTGAACAATGTCTATGGCAATATGCTGGCCGCTATGCAGACCCGTCTTTAATCCACCACACGTCTAACCAAAACCACGTGTAACTAAAAGAAAGGAAATAGACAATGGGTGCAACAAACTGTCCGGAAACCCCGAGACAAAAGATGATTACAATGATGTACCTCGTGTACACCGCTATGTTGGCTCTGAATGTGTCAGCACAGGTGGTCGATGGTTTCAAGACCGTGGGCTCAGCCATGACAAAGAGCAATGAGAACTTGCAGGTGAAACTCGATGATACATATGCCAATTTTGACCTTGCACTGCAAAACAGTAAGGACAAAGTGGAGGAAGACTACAACAAAGCCCAGGAGGTGCGACGCCTGTCAACCGAAATGGGCAATTATATTGACAGCCTTGAATATGTGTTGATGGCAAGAATCAACAACACTGCTGAAATTCATCCCGACTTTGACAACCCCAAGGTCAAATACAAAATGTCGGTTGTCAACCCTGACGGATCCCCCAATTTTGACAGCATCAAGAAAGCCATTGACATTGCTGGTTTCCGTTGGCTGAAAATGGATGAACTCCACGAAAGTACCAATCTCTTCTCTTCGGAGAATGGCAAAGGCGGTAAAGGCATCGAACTTAAGAACAAAATAATTGAGTACAAGCAAAAAATCAAAGAGATTCTTGGAGAAGATTCAACAAGTTTGAACATCGCCCTCAATGTGGAAGGGAAGGTACTGGATCCGGACAACAATCCTCAGGAATGGGAAATCGTGAGTTTCAATGAAGTGGTTTCTGGTTCTGCACTAGTCACATTGACCCGACTGAAAGCCGAAACCATGAATGCCGAATTCGATGCCGTCAATGCACTTTACAAACACGTGAGCAAGGGTGACTTCAAATTTGACCAAATCGCCATGATTTCCAGGCCAAAATCCACCTATATCGTACAGGGAGGTGTTTATGAAACCGACATCAATGTGGCAGCATATGACTCCAAACAGCACTTTACAGCTACTGTCAACGGCCAACAGCTCAATTCCAACGACAGCGGTTCTGTACATTACCGCACTGTGTGTAATAACCTCGGCGTACAGCGCATCACTGGTATAGCATATGTAACCAATCCCGATGGCGGTACACAGGAATACCCAATTAGCGACAACTACTTCGTTGCCAAGCCCGTAGCTGTCGTTTCTCTTGACAACATGCAGGTGCTTTATGCTGGTATCGACAACCCCATCACCGTTTCAGTTCCCGGCGTGGATAGTCGCAATATCAAAGCCTCTATTCTTGAAGGACAAGGCACACTCACTCCTAGTGAAGGTGATGGAAAATACATGGTTAAACCCACCCCCGGAAGCAAGAAGATGATTATCGGAGTGGATGCTGTCATCGACAAAAAGTCATCTCGCATGGGAGCTCCTACATTCCAGGTAAAACCCATCCCCGACCCCGTCATTACCGTTGGCGGTTTCTCCAACGGTGCGAAAGTGTCGCGTTCCAATTTAGCTTCCGGAGCCCAGGTCGTGGCACGTGCCGGCGAAGGATTCACATTCAAGATCCCCAAAGGAACCATCCGTGTGATGAGCCTGGAGGTGTTCGTGGGCAACAAGCCCTTCCCTTCCAATGGCAATATGCTAGACCCCGAAGCGTTGTCAGCCATCAAGCGTGCCAACCGTGGCGACAAAGTATATGTTGATGCCAAAGTCATGATGCCCGATGGTATTCCTCGGACCAGCAGTTGCATCTTGACTATTTCCAAGTAATGATTACTCTTAATAAGAAAACTAAAAAAAATAAGAATATGAAAAAGGTTTTGTTAAGCATCTTCGCGATGGCAGCCCTTACCATCAGCGCCAACGCCCAGAGTGTCATTGACGCCGAAGACGGACGTAACCCCAATGATTTCTACCAAACCGGGATTGTCGTCGGCAAACGTGCCATGCCATATGCTTTCCTGCGTGAGAGCGATGTTGTTTGGAAAATGGCAATTTGGCGTCATATAGACCTCAACGAGAACTTCAACCAATTCCTCTATTATCCCTATGAGCAGGGTAAAAACGAACAAGGCCGTATCAATCTGGTGAACCTCATCATGAACGCCGCTGAAAACGGTGAGTTTGATGTCTATGAAGACGACGACATGAAAGTGCCGCAAGAATGGAGCAAAGCCCTTGCCAACCTTCAGGGAAAATCCACCAAAGCCCGTTATGGAGAAGAAGATGAGTTCGGCGAGCAGGAAGTATTCTATGACACCATTCCAGAGAACCTCGACCCTGCCACTGCCAGGATGCTCAAACTGAAAGAGTATTGGTATATCGACAAACAAGACTCACGTCAGAAGGTCCGCATCACCGGCCTCAGTTTCCGCTTCTCCAAAAACATCCTTCGTTCTGGTGAAAGCGAGGAGATTTCGGAATGGAGTTTCTGGATTCCTATGGATGACATGCGTGTACGTCAGGTGCTCGTGAATGCAAATGCCTATGATGAAAACAACGATGTGGCCGAACGTTCCTACGATGATATCTTCATCCAGCGCTACTTTGATAGTTATGTAACCCGAGAAAGCAACAAATATAACCGCGAGATTACCGACTACCTGACTGGAGAAGACGCTATTTATGAGTCCCAACTCATCGAAGATAAAATCTTTGACATAGAGAACGATATGTGGGAGTATTAAATTCTCCATCAGCCAATAGAAAAGAGTTAAGCGTTGATTCATCCAACCCTTAGCTCTTTTTTTTTGCCACCAATGACATGAAACGAAGTCCCTTCATAATACTCCTCTTGCTGTTCTTGGGGCTGCAAGCACAAACGCCCGATGAGTTCTATCCCCAGCATCTAAACAGCGAGCAAGAATCCATGTCCTACCCTCATTTAAGGGAGTGTGACGTGGTGTGGAGCACCATGATTTGGAAAACAATTCCTGTCAACGAACTATTCAACCAGTTCTTTTATTTCCCTCTCGACAATCCTGACCGTTCCGGTAAGAAAAGCCTTGCCTACACACTTTGGGATGCTATGGCAGAAGGACAAATTCCCATTTTTGAGGATGACGAGTTAACCATTCCGCTAGATCACGAAATCTTTGTTCGGCGCTATACAAAACCCGACACCATCGTATTGGAAATTGGGTATGACGACGACGACAATGAGGAATACCAGACAATTATCCGTCCCAACGACTTCGATGGTGCCGACATTATCCAATATGGTATCCGGGAAGCATGGTTTATCGGGAAGCAAGACTCTCGTCAAGATTCGCGGCGCTTAGCATTGGCTCCAATGAAAAAGTACTACAGGAAGTTTGCCAATACCGACGAGGAACTCTTTCTCGGCACGCTTCCCCTATTCTGGGTTCCCATGCAACATCCTTCCGTACGCCATTTACTAGCCCAAAGCATTGCCTACACCGATGCCAACAATCTCATCGGCCGCACCTCTTGGGACTGGGTATTTGTCAATCAGTACTACAGCGCATATATCACACGCGAAAGCAACCGCTACCTTCGCACCATCAACCAATATCTGACTGGCGAGGACGCCATACTCGAAAGCGAACGCATCGAGGACAAAATCTTTAACATAGAAAACGATATGTGGGAATATTAATCCCTCGCTTCAGTATATTTTCTCCACTTTTCCACCAATGCATGCATGTCTTCCGGCAATGGGCTTTCAAAATGCAAGTGCTTGCCCGTACGAGGATGTTCAAATCCTAATATCCGTGCATGTAAGGCTTGTCGAGGACAAAGTGCAAAACAATTCTCCACAAATTGGCGGTATCGAGTGAATGTGGTGCCCTTCAGTATGGCATCTCCCCCATATGAGGCATCACTGAACAATGGGTGGCCAATATAGCGCATGTGAGCCCTGATTTGGTGCGTGCGACCTGTCTCAAGCACACATTCCACCAATGTGACATAACCAAACCGTTCTAAAACATGCCAATGCGTCACAGCATGCTTACCATGTTCATCGTCACATACATCCATCACTCTACGGTCACGCGGTGAACGAGCCAGATTGCCCGTAATGGTACCGTCGTCCATATCAAAATCGCCCCAAACCAATGCATTATATTTGCGTTCTATCGTATGGTCAAAGAACTGTTTGGCCAGCACCACTTGTGCATCTTCGTTCTTGGCCACCAAGAGCAAACCTGAAGTATCCTTGTCTATCCTGTGGACAAGCAACGGCTTAGCTTCCGAACCTTGGAAATAATACAACAATCCGTTTACCAACGTACCTGTCCAATTGCCCACTCCAGGATGAACCACCAGACCTGCGGGTTTGTCAACCACTAACACATCCTCGTCCTCATACACCACTGGGAAATCCACCTTCTCAGGCAAAAGTTCAAACTCATGAGGCGGTTCGGGCAACAGCACAGTGATGACATCCTTCGGCTTCACCTTATAACTGGACTTGGTCTCTTTATCGTTCACCCTTACACACCCCGCTTTGGCTGCAGCTTGCACTTTATTGCGTGACACCCCTTCCAAACGCATCTGCAGGTACAAATCCAGCCTCATGCTCTCTTGGCCACGATCTACCGTAAAGCGATGATGTTCATACAGCTCTTGCTGCTCTTGCTCCAGTTCTTCCAACTCGTCGTCCATTCTCAGTGCCTTATTATCAATCTATTTCTTCCAATTTGTCCATCCTTGTCCACACTTCTGAGAAGATAAACGCCATCGGGCTGACTACCGACATAAAGCGATGCCTGTTGCGATTCTGCAACCTTGCGGCCAAACATGTCATACAACGCCAAACATCTTACTTCGGTATTCACTCTCACCCATTCTGATGCCGGATTCGGATACACCACCGGACAGAAAGCCATTACTTGAGGCTTATCTATTTCCACCGTCGCAGCTATGCCGAAATAAGGACGAATCATCAGGGAACCACTAAGATAGCTCTGTTTCCAATCGCCCTCCGTGTGGGAATAAATACGACCGGCAGTATTGTTGCTTCGGTCAAAACCCAAATTGATAAAATCGTTACCCTGTTGCTCAAATCCCACAAACAGGCCACCTTGTACCAACACGGGGCTTTCCAGTATGTAACGATTGAAACGTCCTGGGACAGGCCTGCGGCGAGCCTCGTCACGGTACAATACCTCCTGAGGCTTTCCGTCAGTTCCCACGGTCCAGAGCATGAGGTGAAAATCGATGTCGGCATTAGCCTCGTCAAGCGTTGAATTAAAAAATATATCTATTGCAGTAAGTGTATCCTCCACACTCAAATCGAACCGATAGGCCAATAACATACTCGGTGCCGTGGAAGTAAGACTGTAACCATTCTCCGGTGTGCCGTCGTCGTAGGCATAATAGTTGCTGAATATCTGGCGATAACGCACCGTATCATTCTTTCCGTAATCATCACCGGACGAACCAGCCCTCACAGTATGCACCACCTCATAAGTCGTTGGCTCCGTCATTGTCGGGAAAGTATAACCCACCTGAGGGGAAGCATGTCCTGCAGCGGTCTGGTAGCCACCTGTGGCAAACGGCGGAGCATTCTCATACCCACCATCATAAGAATACAACTCATTGCCGAGACTGTCTTGAATACTAAAGCCATACTGCGTAGCAAGCTCCGACGAGTAACGGTTGGTAATCTTCATTTCCATCGTCGTCACCATGTCACCCGCAACATATTGCCTGAAAGGCATGGCCCTATAGCCCCGTAACAAGCTCGGGGCCGGTGCTGCAAAAGCAATGTCACGCATTGCCGGTTCTGACGTCATCGTACGGCTACTGTCCATCAACAGGTAGTCAATATGCCAATAGTCACAATTGCCAGCCTTGCCAGCCTTTGGTGTTGACTCCAGGGAGGCGAAGTTGCGGAAACGGAAGCGGAACGTGCTGTCGAAATAGCCAATGTCTGTCAAAGCCACTGCCGCATATCGCCATCTCGGTTCTCCTTCCTCACGCTCACTGCCACCACAAAACCATACCGTATGCCACATGCTGTCCGCAGCCTTGTAAAAGTCCAAAAAGAGGGTATCCTGTGCATCTGGAGTGAGTCCCATACGCTCCCACATCTGTCCTGTACCGCCTCCTGGCATATAGTAGAAACTCAACACCACCGAATCTGAAGGGCTGAGGCTGTCTAGCCTCACCGGAAGCGATGTGGCTGTATCGGCAGGAAACACTTCCACCGATGCAGCATCATAAAGCCAACCCTGTACATCTATGGCGTCGAGCGTCAGTACACCTACTGTTGGAGCCAGCGGTCTTACATCGAACGTAGCCGTCGCTCCCCCACCCTGTTCCCAGCGTGATGCGCTGAGCGCGCCATCGGCGAAATCGTCAAAAAAAGGCAGTTCAAGAGCCCTCGGAGCCGCCTTGCCAACCATCATACGCGACGGCACCGGAATTGACTGCAGCGGAGTCAGCACCTCCTGTGCCGCTGCCAGCAAAGGCAACAGCATCATCAACAGTCCTATGCCCCATTGCTTTACCACGTCCAGTCTCCCCTACTCTCTATCTCGTCGGGGGTAGGGCGCCCGTCATTGATAAATTCGGGATCATCTTCATATTCGATCTTGCTCGAATCCACTTTGAATTCCTTTACCATGCGTTCTACATCGGTGGCATCGGCATCCACATACCACAGCTCCACAGACGTACCATAGGGATATTTCGACACTCCGGTATAATCAGGTTCCTGCCGGAATACCACTGCCGTGTTCTTGTTACGCACACCTCCGAAATGCTCGCTTCCAACATTGAGCGAGGCCGCCAGAATGTCGCGCCGGGCCCGTTCTCGAGTCTTGCCGATGGCAAAGGGCACAATGCTACGGCCCGACCCATCGCCAAGTCCCACCACCAAATCCACCACGGAACCTCGTTCAATCTGCTGGCCGGCATAGATAGCCTTGCCCTTGCAGGTCTGGTCTATCACATTGTTTTTGTACGGGTCTTCCACAAACTTCAACTTTCCCACCGACAAACCACAAGCCGACAATTCATTGACCGCCTGACGCACTGTCAAGCCCGCCAATTCGGGCAGCACGGCGTCATCGGGGGTATAAGCCGTCATAGTGACATATAACTTGCGGCCTTTCTTCACCATGGTGCCTGCCTTGGGATCCTGAGTCAGGATGAGACCACCCTCCTCGCCCGGGCGAAAGATGGAATCCATCACCACCACGTCCAGCTCCAGTGGATTGTCGTGTTCCAGTGTCTCGATTTTCAAGCCCACCACATCGGGCAGCTCATACTCCTGACCCTGACGGGCATAAAGACGCAGGAAAAAGAACACCAGCACCAATATGATCACCGACACCCCCACCATCAACAGCAGATGCAGTGCCCAAGGATAACGTTTGAAGAAATTCTCTTTTTTCATAACTAAACACTATTCACTTATGACTCATTCGGGACCAACTTACCTAACAGCGTGGCAGCCGTACAGTCTGTGACGCGCACACGCCTGTAGGTGCCAGGGTGCGCATCCTCTCTGTCGAACACCAGCACCTTGTTCTGGCTGTTTCGGCCGAAAAGGCGGTCCTTGCTCCGGTGACTCTCGCCCTCTACCAGCACCTCATACACGCGTCCCACTTCCAACCGGTTGTTCTCCAATGCAATCTGTCCCTGGAGGGCGATAATTTCATTCAGCCGGCGGGTCTTTTCTTCTTCGGAGATATCATCGGGCAGATGACGCGAGGCATAGGTTCCCTCACGCTCCGAGTATTTGAACATAAAAGCGTAGTCATAGCGCACACGACGGAAGAGGTCGAGGGTGGCCTGGTGGTCTTCGAGGGTTTCTCCACTGAATCCGGCAATCACGTCGGTGGTGATGGAGCAGTCGGGCAGATAACGCCGTATGGCATCCACTCGGTCCAAATACCATTCCACCGTGTATTTGCGGTTCATCCGTTGAAGCATGCGGTTGCTGCCGCTCTGCACCGGCAGATGGATGCAGCGACAGATGTTCTCATGCCGCGCCATCACCTCCAGCAGGCGGTCGCTCAGGTCCTTGGGATGCGACGTGGCGAAACGCACCCGCAGCCGCGGGTCAACCTCCGCCACCATCTGCATCAATTCCGGGAATCCAACTTCCTGCCCTTCGCATTCCTCTTTCCAGGCGTAGCTGTTCACGTTTTGTCCCAGCAGGGTCACCTCGCGGTATCCATTGTCAAACAAAGTCCGTGCCTCATTCACGATGGTCTGCGGATCGCGGCTGCGCTCACGGCCACGCGTATATGGCACCACGCAGTAGGAGCAGTAATTCTGGCAACCGCGCATAATGCTGATATAGGCTGTAATGCCGTTGCTGTCCATCCGTACAGGCTCGATGTCGGCGTAGGTCTCCGTGGTGCTCAGCTCTACCTCTGCGGCTTTCATTCCCTCACGCACCTGACGCAACAACGCAGGCAGGCGGCGGTAAGCGTCGGGGCCGCAGACAAAGGAGAGGTTGTCCTCCTCGGTCATCAGACGGCTTTGCAGGCGTTCGGCCATACAACCCAATATTCCCACCCGCAAATGCGGACGGCGTGTCTGCAACGCACGCAACTCACGTACACGGTGACGCACCCGTTGCTCGGCATTGTCGCGTATAGCGCAAGTGTTGATCAGCACAAAATCCGCCTCCGACGGCTCGTTGCACAATCCATAACCCGCCTTGCCGAGGATGGCACCCACCACCTCGCTGTCGGCGAAATTCATCTGACAACCATACGTTTCTATATATATCTTCTCCATGGGGAGGTCGAAAAACAAAATGCAAAAATACGCATTTTTTTCGACATTGCATCGTCAGAGTACAAAAAGGGCAAAATTCACTTGACAATCACCACCTTCTTTGCCTGGAAGTTGCCTATGTGAACCATATACACTCCGGCCGGCAAGTCGTGGTTGGCGACTTGGCTGCCTTTCACGTCATATACTTTCACTTCCATCCCTTCGGCACCCTCCACCACGATGCGGCCACCCTCGGCATAGATTTTCACCCTCTCCTGCCCGATTGTAGGTATCCCTTCGGTCCCGCCTCCGGCGTTGCGGTTGAGCA
>ODAI014723968.1_pt1 | contig 26198 bp, 21 predicted proteins | sample 1539321 | NCBI WGS metagenome assembly ODAI01 (sample SAMN02144231, study PRJEB22623) | gut metagenome | biome: sheep rumen | host: Ovis aries | place: New Zealand
GAATTACTAATATAATAATATTTATCGGTAACATGAACATCATCAACATCATTTACCATAAAAGTAATACTAGTATTAATCTTCTTTACATCTAAATTAGGACTATAAGAATTCCAAGTAAAAGAATTAACATGTAACTCAGAATAAGGATTAATAACGTCATCAATAAACAAAACAGGATACATATCATCTTCAAATACCCAAGAATTTAAAGGATTAATATCTAAATCATCAAAACTAATAAATTCATTATAGCTACTTAAAAAACTCTTATTCTTTAAACTAGAAATATCAACTAAACTGCTAGTAATGCCTTCTCCTCTATCAGGATAAACATAATAATTATTGCTAGAATTAACAGTACTATCAACAACATCTAAAACTAAATTATTATCAGTAGCAATAAAAGAATTACTAATGCTAACATCAGAATCTATAAAATAACCAACCAATCCACCATTAATAGAACCAGTGCTATAAACCCTATCAATAATACCATTACCTTTAAAAACACCTATTCCATTAGAACTATAAGAATTTAAAGAACCAGTATTATAAGAATTAACAATAGAAATATCATCACCATAACCAATAATTCCACCAGATAAAAAACCACCATTAATATTAACCTTACTAACACAATTAATAAATGTAGAATTACTAGAATAAGCAGAAATTCCTCCTAAAACATCATACTCTAAACTATTATAATTACTTAATAAATCAGTAATATTATCAATATCCAAATCAAATGAATCACTTACAAGAAATCCATCAACTAAAACATTGCTAATACTACCATCAACAATGTTATTAGCTAAAATGCCTAAATTACCATTACCATTAATAAAAGCATTTTCAATATATAAAGAAGTAACCTCACCACTTAAAGTATTAAAAAATGAATTAGAACTATAATAACCATATATTGTATGATAATCCCCGTCAATTATACCCTTGAAATTAGATAAACTTGATAAAGAATTAATACTACCTACTTGCGCACCTAAAAAATCAGAATTATCATAATACTTACCATCATTAATATAATAAGTATTACCATCAACAATATACTTAATTAAATCATCCTCATATCTAAATAGACCTTCATTAAGTAAAATATCATTAGATAGCTTAAAATAAACACCTTCATAATCATTATTTTCTAATTGAGAGAAAAAATAAGCTAATTCCTCACCATTAGAAATAATATATGGATTATTAACAGTACCATTACCACTCCTATATTTAGAAGCAATATTACCACTCCATACACCACTATTAGATGAAACTCTATTTTTAAAACGAGCAAAAGTAGGAAGCCTAAAAGAAAGTAATAATATTAAAATTATACCAATAACTAAACAAATAATTTTCTTATTCTTACTTAATTCCATATTATTACCTCCTAATATTCTTCATAACCTGCCAAATCTTTTTCCAAATCCAAATTCAAAGCAACAGGAGCACCTTCAGAATGAACCTCCAAAGCATCAATATCTTGCCCTTCAATCCATACATAAACCCTTGCTTTAGTAATACCATTAGGTATTTGAAATATTGGTTTAGAAAAATCACTTTCAAAAATAGTGTGTTGCAAAGCAAAATGTTCAGTATCAAGTTCTACTCCAGAATTAATAAATCCACTCTTATGATTTAAATGATCACCCTCAGCAATAACACCATATGTAGGCACATAAGTATTATCAGATAAACTAATACCTAACTCACTCGCAGCATCAATACTTTCCTGATTATGCTTAGTGCTATTAGGCTCATATATTAAAGAAACACATTCACCATTACACTGTAAATTCTGAATTGTATTAACATCAGCTTTCAAATCAGTTTCACCAATCTTCACAATTCCCATTCTCATAGTATTAAAAATATCTTGCATTTTTTCTCGCGTTTCCTCATCAGCACTCTCATCAAAATCAATATAAGTACTACGACCAATATATAAATTATCCTTTTTAGGAGAACCAGAAACATTTTTCAAAAAAATATCAAAAGCAATATATTGATTCCACTCACTAGATTCATTTTCATTAATCAAAACAGTATTTACATATCTAGTACCTTTTCTTGCCTTATCAGTATACTTAGCCAAAGAACCATTGTAAATAGCAAACTTATCAGAATTAGAATTAGGAATACCATTAGAAGAAACACTCCATAACCCAGTAGCTGCCCATTGATTAATATGATTAGGATATAATCTCTCCAAATCCTTAGTAATAGAATCCCTAGAGATTTCAATAGAATCAGAAAAATTAACCCCATCCAAAGAAATAAATAAACCAGTTTCAGTAGAAACCTTAACATCAAAAAATTTAACCTTAACATTTAAAGAAGCTGAAAACCATGCGTAAGTTGCAACACTAAGCGCAATACCTAGCAAAAAAACAACCAAAATAAGCAATTTACCTCTTTTTGAAATCTTAGGAAATTTAAATTTAAATTTTTCTTTTTCTACTAAATCCATAAAAACCTCCATTAATAAATTAAGGAATAACCAACAAACCGATTATTCCTTAATCATTATCTTGCTAACATAACCTATTAGTCAGTATATAAATTATTTATAATATTAAATAACCTAAAATTAGATTTCAAAACCATTTTATGGTTCTGGAGTACTATTATTTACAGCAGGTCCATCATCTTCAGGAAGTTCTGGTCCTTGATAATCAATATCTTCAGCTGTAAATCTTTCTTTAGTAAATCCAAAATTAACTTTAATTTGTTTACCAATTGAAGCAAAATCATAGTTATCAATATCTTGTCCTTCAATATAGATATAAACTCTTACTTTAGTGATACTATTTGGAGCAAGTGTCATAAATGTAGGTCTTTGCATACCTGTTAAATCTCTTTGAGTATCAGTAAAATATGGGAATGCATATAGGTAAGCATTAGCACCAGTATCATCAGGATTTGTAGTTACAGTTCCTGAATATCCATTAAATGAAGTACCATCGTATACATCAACAGCAGTTGGAGATGTAATTTCTTTACGAATTGCATATGTAGGAACAGCAGTTCCATTAGCAACAGTACCACAAGTTCCAGTATAAGTTGCCTCAGAAGTATCATCACCTGTTCTTTGTTTACAAGTTGTATTATACCAACTTATAGCATCAACAACGTGTGCAGTATCATTTGGTTCCCAAATTTGAGCTCTACGACAAATACTTGTTACAGCACCTGTAGTAGTACCAATACCACCATTACATGTAATGCCTTGAATTGCATTTTCATCAGTAGTTGTACCAACAACTCTACCAATTTGAGCAAATGCAACTCTAACTGAGTTTTCAATACCAGTATTAGCAACACCAGAAGAACCAACAGTAACTGCCGAATTAGTTGTTAAATAAATTGCTTCCTCATTTAAAGGATCATATCCAGCATAATATTCAGTACCTGATGAGTTTTTAATAAATAAATCGAATACAACATATCCATCAGGAGTAGTTTCAGAATTATCAACCTGGCTTGCCATCAATCTATATCCACCAGGAGTAGTAGTTAAACTACCTTTTTCAAATAATTTTAATCTATTTGTATCAGGGTCAATATCACCTATAGATGACATAGGAATTAAACCTCTTCCTCCCCAATTATTAGTATTATCTAAATAAGTTCCAGCTGTTCCAGGATCACTATAGTTAGTGCTATTAATAGCAACTGTAGTATCCCAAGTTTTACCATCTAACGAAAGTAATAAACTTTCAGTAGCGGCAATTTCAACATCAAATGGAGTAACATTTACAGTACGCATACCTATGAACCATGCATAAGTTGCTGTTCCAAAAACGATTGCTGTGAAAGTAAATATTACTGCAAGATGCAATATTCTTTTTTTTCTTTTATTATTATCTTTTCTTGCCATTTTAATTTCCTTTCTAAAATATAGTGGTAAGGAGTAACATTATGTTACTAAATACCATCTTATTATTATTGAACAGTTACAGTTGTTGTTGCTTCAGCATAATTTCCTTGCCAATCGCTAACTAAATAACGAATAACATAATCGCCTGCTGCAGATTCAGAAGTTATAGGATTAGTAACTTGAATCTTTGTTGTTAAATCATGTGTACATTGTCCACTAGCCCATGTTCCACCTGCAGTAGTACAAGCTTCTTCAGTTGCCTCAATTCCAATATCACTAGCACTTACACCATCCATTGGATCAAATGTAGCAATTTCAGATCTAGATAATGACTTTGTTGCAGGAGCTATAATTACAGGTTTTGTTGTATCACCTGTTGGCATATTTGGACCATCTTGACCTTGTGCTTCTTCTTCAGTAAATCTTTCCTTAGTAAATCCAAATGCAACATTTATTTGTTTTCCAATTGAAGCAAAATCATAGTTATCTATATCTTGACCTTCAATCCATACATAAACTCTTACCTTAGTAATACTATTAGGTGCAAGTGTCATAAATGCAGGTCTTTGCATACCAGTTAAATCCTTTTCAGTATCAGTAAAATAATCATATTCAAATAATGGTTCAGTACCATTTTCAGCAACTTGAGTTGTCTTAGTATAACCATTATATTGTTCACCATCATATACATCAACTTTATCTGCAACATTTACAACTCTTCTGATTGCATATGTTGAATTAGAAGTACCATCAACAACTTCTCCACAAGTACCTTGTGTAGTATCAAGAGTATAAGCATCATTTAATGTAATATCAGAAACGCCTTCGCCAGAATTAATTGGTCTTAATCTACAAGATGTATCATAATAACTTATAGCAGCATCAACGTGTGCAGTATCATTTGGTTCCCAAATTTGAGCAGTACGACAAATTCCTGTTACAGGTGAATTTTCACCAGGAACACATTTAATACCTGTAATTGTATCTACATCAGTAGTCTTACCATTTACTCTACCAATTTGAGCAAATCCTACTCTAACAGAATTTTCAATACCTGTACCAGCAACACCTGCATCAGCACCAGTTGTTTTAACAACAACTTCAGAATCAGTTGTTAAGTAAATAGCTTCTTCATTTAATTCATTGTTTTCAGTATAATATGCTTGTCCAGAAAAATTTCTAATAAACAAATCAAATGCTATATATCCACCATTTTCTGTATTAAATCCTTGAGCATTAACAGAATTAGCACGTTGTGTATTTGTTTCATAGTTATGAATACGACTTGCTAAAAGTCTATATCCACCAGGAGTAGCAGTCAAGCTTCCCTTTTCGAACATCATCATTGTTGATGAAGTTGAATCCATTTCACCGATAGAAGAAATAGGTTTCAACCCAGTGTTTTCAGTATCAGTTCCAATGCCAGCCCAGTTATTAACATTACCAGTATAAGAAACTGTCTTGAAATTTTCTTTGTTAATAGTTACTGTTGTATCCCATTTACTTCCATCAAGAGATAATAGTAAACTATCAGTACTTGCTATTTCAATCTCAAAGCTCGATACATTTACTTGTCTCATACCTATGAACCATGCATAAGTCGCAACGATAAATATAAAAGAACTTAAAGAACAAAATGCAATTAATTTTTTAATCTTTTTGTTTTTCTTTTTATCTTTCATTTTTCCATCCTTTCATTCTTAAAAATAAAGCAATAATACACACACACTCTCTACTATACACCGCCCTACTATAATACAATATAATTATACACACAGATTTCACAAAAGTCAATTCAAAATGTCAAAAAATGTCGAACAGGAAAATTAAAAAAAAAGAAGAACTTTTATTTTCCCTCTTTTTCCAATATCTTGCCAGTTTGAACAATAAACCAAATTTTTTCAACAGACAACTCACTATGTTCAATTTTATTAATTCTAAAAATAAAATCAATTTTATTTTTTAACGCAACCAAACTATCCTCATCTAAATCAGCCATCTCTAAATTAATATTTTCCAACCTATACTTATTACATATAACACTTGCAACATCACTCTCTTCAAAAGTATTAATACCATTAATAATTATATTAGTAGGATTAGAAGCAAACTCATCAAACTCATCACATAAACTAACAATTTCATTATAAGTACCAAGATCAAATACTTTCTTAAATGTCTCTTTCTTAAAAAAATTATAACTGTAATAAAGTCTAACAACATCAGATATTAATAATAAAGAATCATTCTTAAGAGAAATAATCTTATTTTCAAACTCTAACTTTTCTTGTTGATAATATAAATCATACAATTCCTTTGCAATCTTTAAAGACTCAATTTTTAAATTTTTTAAAGACTCTCCACTACTCTTTTTAAAAAGAGAAAATCCACCTTTATTATCATTAAATATTTTACCATTAATACCATCCAATTTAGACTCCTTAGTATTAATTTGATTTTCAATATTTTTTAAAGCAGAATTATTAGCCTCAACAGACTCCTGTTTCTCATATTTTTCCCTAAAATAATCAAATAAAGGAACAAACTTTAAGTAATTACCATATTCTAATACATTAGTTCTTAATCTCCTCAAAGTATCCAATAACTTATTCATAGACTCAGAATCACTATAATCAACCTCATTTATAGTTAAACCAGAATACGTAGAAATTCTAAACTTGCTATCAGGAAAATAATTATTAATTTCTATTTCACTTTTTTTAGCCATTTCAATAATATCATACATATCTTCTTCATTACTATTAACAAGTTCTTCATACTTATTCTTTAAAGCATCTATAAATTCATCATAACTTTTAAAATTATTTTTACTTAAAAGAGTATGTTGCTCATGATATATATAATCCTCAAAACTTTTCCTATACTTCTTAATTAATTTTCTAAAATTTAATTCAATATGTTCAATTATATTAGGATTATACCAATATATTTTTTCAAATACATCAGATAACTTACCATAATCACCATTTGAACTAAAAAATTCAGTCATATATTCATTAACATAACAAGTATACTTAAAATCACTGCTCTTAAGTCCCACTCCTGCAACCCTAAACTTTTCAATTAACTTTCTAATTATTTCATTAATCTCATCAAAAGTAAAATTAGAATAATTATGAATATCATAAAGTAAATTATCAAGTCCCATTTTTTCTTTAAAAGAATTCATAGGATTCAAAATAAACTTCATGTGCTTATATTCTTCAAATTGCTTCATTAACTCCTCAGTATTTCTAACATCATCAGTACACTCAAAAGACTCGCTTTTAGCCTTCAAATACTTCAAAACACTATCTTTATAATACTCATAATTTTCATAAATAGAAGCAATCTTCTCATTATACTTTTTAATATTAGTTTTATTATTTATAGGCATAGAAGACAGCAATGTTTTTTTTGCTTCAATATCATTATCAATAAACTCTAAAAAATTATTCATTGTTAGCCTCCATTTCATCAATCTTACTTTCATCTAAAAAATCAAGAAAAGAATTAATATCCTCATAAACTTTAATTAATTCCTTTAAACTAAGACTAGAAATATCAAAATTTGTCTTCTCATCCATAAAACATTCTCCTTTTTATTCTTTATCCTTACTAAATTTATTAGCATCAACCTCTATAAATTCAGAATTAAATTCCATATGTATTTTAATTTCTCCCCCTAAAATATTATCTGTACAATCAATATCAGTTCCTTCAATCCACATAACAACAGTATACTTGTCAATATCACCTGGAGCAAAATTCTCACGATGTTCAAAAGAAACTAATTCATCATTAACAAATGGAATAGTATCATTTTCAGGCTCACCATTCATCCCAAGTTTAGCATAAGTAACATATTGACCATTTTTATAAACCCTAATTCTAACAGCACTATCAACATTTTTAATAACATCATCAATTATAATTTGTGACCAATAATCAGAAGTATCATTACCAGTATTTTCTATATAAAAAGTATAAGCAACATAATTATCACCATTATGAGAACTATCTACCTCATCCAAATTATCAGGTAACCATCTATAAGATATATTATCAAAATAATCAACAGACTGAGCATACAACTCCGTTCTAAAAACCTTATAATCAGGATCATCATAAATCACAATACCCTTTTGAAAATATAAATTCTTATCAAGAGTAATACTAAAATTACCATTATTATATATAATATTCATTATTATATAAGCAATAAACAAAATAAGCAAAATTAATAAAATTACAATCTTAATAAACTTAACAATTTTCTTTCGTCTTTTAATTCTTTTTACACTTACTTCAATATCACTATTCATTAACTATCCACCACCAGTACACCTACTATACCAACAATTATATACCAAAAAAATAAAAAAAGTCAATTACATAATATGTACATATCCAAAATAATCATTTACACTACTTTACAATAGCAAACAAAAAAAAATGTAAAATAAATTGTATTTGTAAATAAAAACAATTTATAATGGAATTAAGAGGTGATATCCCATGAAAAAAAGAATATGTTTCGCATTACTTTTAATGTCATGTTCACTATGTCTATGCTTTATGAGTAGCACATACTCAAGATACGTTGCACAAACTGTAGGAAATATAGATATACTATTCGCAAAATGGCAAATACTAGTTAATACACAAGATATCACAAATGAAAATAACTCAACTATAACAATAACACCTACAATCGAACAAAATGAAAATGTAAAAGAAAATACAGTCGCACCAACATCCAAGGGATACTTTGATATAGATATCGACCCAACAAACGTAGACGTATCATTCAGATATACAATAGACTTAGAAATAGATAATGAAGAAATACCAGACCTTATGATAACAAAATATACAATACTCCCTAATGACTACCAAGAAGGAGATACAATAGAATATACAACACTACAAGAAAATACAATAACAAATGACTTATTATATGATAATGAAACAGAAAACTTCAACTTTGAACCATTCACAATAAGAATATGCTTTGAATGGTATGATGGTGAAGAAGAACAAATGGACGATACTGAAGATACAACAATTGGATTAGAAACAGCTGAAAACGATATATCATTTACAATAAATTCAAATATATCATTCGAACAAATAATTGAAACAGAAACAAACGAAACTCCTTAAAAAAGGAGTTTTTATTTTTGATATCTAGAAATATTAAGAAGAATTCCAATACTACATAAAGTAATTAACAAACTAGAACCACCATAAGAAAGAAATGGCAACGTAACACCAGTAACAGGAATTAATCCAACAACAACCATTAAATTTAAAATAGACTGAAAAGCAATTTGAAAAGTAATACCAAAGGCTAAATACTTACCAAACAAGTCATTACACCTACGAGAAATCTTAAAGCCACTATAAATAATTACCAAAAATAAGACAGAAACAATTAAAATACCAACAAACCCAAACTCCTCACTAATAATAGAAAAAATAAAATCAGTCTGAGGTTCAGGCAAATAAAAATGTTTCTGACGAGAATTCAAAAAACCATATCCAAACAATCCACCAGGCCCAATTGCGTATAAACTTTGAATAATCTGAAAACCACTACCTAAAGGATCCTCCCAAGGATTTAAAAAAGATAAAATTCTTTTCAACCTGTAAGGGGCAACAACAATTAACCCAACAATTCCAATAACCCCTACTACACCAACCTTCAAAAAAAATTTAAAATCAACTCCACCAACAAACAACAATCCAATAATAGACATAACAATAATCATACCAGTACCAAAATCAGGCTGTAACATAATTAAACCAAAAATTAAAAACAAAACACCTAAAATAGGAAGAACACCCCTCTTAACATCACGAATCAACCTATCATTATTAACCAAATACTTAGAAACAAAAATAATCAAAGACAACTTAGTAAACTCACTAGGTTGAATACCAAAAGAACCAATACCAAACCAACTACGACTACCATTTCTGACACTACCAACACCAGGTACTAAAACCAAAACAAGTAGAATCAAACAACCAATAAGTAAAATATTAGCCTTCTCATAATATTTATCATAACTAATTTTACTAATAACATACATTAACAAAACACCAACAACAAAAAATATACCTTGATTAATAACAAACTTATAAGGATTATTAAACTTATACTCTGCCCAAACATACGAAGCAGAATAAATCATAACAAGACCAAATAAAGAAATCAAAATAACACTAATTAATAAAATAACATCAACACTATTCTTCCTCATAGTATCACCCACATAATAAAATCTTACCAAAAAACTCCAAATATCAAAGCCAACAATGCACCAAAAATACCAATTAACCAAAATATATGAACAACATCAACCTCATCATAATACCTCTCAAAAGTATGATGAATAGGAGTAATAGGAAACAATCTTTTACGAGTAATCTTATAAAAACCTACCTGTAACAAACAAGTAACAGTTTCAATTACAAAAACAATGCCAATAATAACTAACAACAACTCATGACGAGTTAAAATACAAATAGAAGCTAAAGTTCCACCTAAACAAAGACTACCAGTATCACCCATAAAAACTTTAGCAGGATGACTATTAAACATCAAAAAACCAAATAAAGACCCTACCAAGATAAAACCAAATAAAGCAATAGATCTATAACCATCAAGCCACTCAGTATTCCAACAAATAATAGAAATACAAATAAAACTGATAATTGATAATCCGCAAGCTAACCCATCCAATCCATCAGTAATATTAACCGCATTACTTGAAGCAACTAAAATAAATAAAATAACAACACCATATATAAATCCAATCTTATACTTAATACCTAAAGTATGAATCCAAAGTAAAGGCTCATTACCACCCTTCATAAACAAATAAAAAAATATAACAGATACAATAAGTTGCAAAAAAAACTTCTGATTAACACTTAACCCCTTATTATTTCTCCTCTTTATTATCAAAAAATCATCAATAAATCCAATTAAAGCATAACTAATAAAAGTAAATAACACAATAGCAAAATTATAACTTAATCTTAACTTACCAAAAATAATCATAATAAAAGTTATAACTAAAACAGGAATAATAAAAATAATTCCTCCCATAGTAGGAGTACCGCTCTTACTACTATGTGCCCTTTCAAGATAAATACTTAAAGACTGACTAGCCTTTATCCTCCGTAATAAAGGAATCAAAAACAAGCCACAAAAAACAGATAAAATAAAACCAATAAACATAACTAAAATAGAAAGAGCTATAATCACAATTATTCCCCCTCCAAATAAAGTCTTACAATATCACCCTCTAATATTTTTTCACCAGGTGAAGGAGACTGATACCCAACAACACTACCACTACCACTAAACTCCAAAGAAAAAGACTTTAACAACTTTTTAGCATCATTAACATCCATACCAACAACACCTGCAACCTCAATATACTTTTTCTCACCAACCTTATAATTCTTCTCCCCAGCATCTTCCCGTTTCTCAATACCCAAAGCAGAAATAGAATCAATCAAAATATTACGAGCAATAGGAGCAGCAACAGTACCACCATATTGTGAAACCCCTTTAGCATTATCAACAGCCACATAAACAATAACCTGTGGATCATCAGCAGGTAGAAAACCAATAAAACTAGTAATATAATTACCAACCATATAATGACCATCTTTAACCTTCTGAGCAGTACCAGTTTTCCCACCAACACGATAACCATCAATAAAAGCATTTCTTCCAGTACCATTCTGAACAACACTCTCTAAAGCATACTTCACAATATCACTAGAACTACTAGAAATAACTTGGCGCACAACAGTAGGTTTATTTTCCTTAACAACACTATTAGTTTCAGGCTCATTCAAACTCTTAACAATATATGGCTTATATAAAATTCCACCATTAATAGCTGCACTAACAGCAGTTATTTGTTGTATAGGAGTCACACTTACACCCTGACCAAAAGCAGTAGTAGCAAGCTCAACAGGACCAACCTTATCCATATTAAATAGAATACCACTACTTTCACCATTCAAGTCCACTCCAGTTTTAACACCAAAACCAAAATTTTTTATATATTCAAACAATTTTTCCTTTCCCAACATTAAACCCAAATTAACAAACCCCGGATTACAAGAATTCTCAACAACCTGCAAATAAGTCTGATCACCATGACCTCCATGTTTCCAGCAATGCAAAGTTGCTCCCTCTACAGTAACCGCACCACCGTCATAAAAATGATCATTATTAAGATCAACTATACCCTCATTAACAGAAGCACTAAGAGTAACAATTTTGAAAGTACTACCAGGCTCATATGTCATCCAAATAGGAAGATTACGATTAATCTCTTCAACACTATAATCACTATAATTACTAGGTGAAAAACTAGGCCTACTAGCAATAGCCAAGATTTCACCACTATTAGGATTCATAGCAATACCCCAAGCACCATCAGGATTATACTTACTAACAACATTATCAAGTTCCCTTTCCATCGACGCTTGAATATCATAATTAATAGTCAAAGTCATATTAATACCATCCTGAGGTTGCTCATATACCTCAGATAACTCTAATCTATTACCTTTAGCATCACTAAAATACTTAATCGCACCATAGCTACCAGTCAAATACTGATCATAGATAAGTTCCAAGCCAGCAAGACCTTGATTATCAATACCAACAAATCCAATAGTATGTGACAACATGGTATCATATGGATAATATCTCTTAGATTCCTTAACAAGATAAACACCAGGTAACTTCAAATCATTAATCCTATCAGCAATATCATAACTTAAACGTCTACCAAAAGGATGAACACGCTCAATAGAAGCAATCTTAGTAACATGTTTCATCATATCATCAACAGATACACCCAAAATACCAGCCAAAGCACTCGCAGTTCCCTCCTTATCTCTTATCTGATTAGGAATAAGTACAAGAGAAGTTGTAGTAATATTATCAGCAAGAATAGTACCATTAATATCATAAATAATACCACGATTTGCTTCAACAGGTAAATTCCTACTCCACAAACTAGAAGCATAACCATTCAACTTTTTATAAGAAATAACCTGAATATAAAAAACCTTACCAATAATTAATAAAAATAAAAAAACAATTGCCAAAAACATTATTTTAATCCTAACATGAACATTCTTAAAAAACATTAGCTTCACCCAATAAACTATATGAAAAATTAAAAAAAAAAGACTAAACTAGTCCTTAAAATAAAAAACAATATCACAAAAAATATTTTTGTAAATAAAAAAAGCCAAAAGGCTTATTTAACAACAATATTTACTAACTTCTTAGGAACAACAATTTCCTTAACAACATCATGTCCATCGATAAATAATTTAACATTATCAATTTCTTTAGCTAATTTAACCATTTCTTCACGAGATGCATTAGTAGAAACTAAAATCTTACCTCTTATTTTACCATTAACTTGAACAACCATTTCATAATTATCAAGAACAGTTTTAGCTTCATCATATTTAGGCCATGAACTATTGCATAATAATTCACCAAGTCCACAAACCTCATTAATCTCTTCAGTAATATGAGGCGCAAAAGGATTAAGAAGTTGAATAAAAGTACGATAATCTAAACGACTAACACTTCCGATTTCTTCCATTTTATTAAGTAAAATCATCAAAGCAGAAACAGCAGTATTATAATCCAAACTCTCAATATCATTAGTAACTTTCTTAATAGTTTGATGTAATAATGTTTCTATCTCACTAGAAATACCACTATTATCATTTAACTTATCTTGTAATCTCCATACACGATCCAAAAACTTAGCACAACCCTTTAAACCATTCTCATTCCAAGAAGCATCTTTAGAATAATCACCAATAAACATCTCATAAGTACGTAAAGCATCAGCACCATACTCATTAATCATATCATTAGGATTAACAACATTTCCCTTACTCTTACTCATCTTTTCACCATTACTAGCTAAAATCATACCATGAGCAATTCTTCTTTTAAATGGTTCAGAATATGGAACCAACCCTTGCTCATGTAAAAATATATTCCAAAATCTAGCATACAATAAATGACGAGTCGCATGTTCCATACCGCCATCATATAAATCAACTTGACCCCAATACTTCATCTTATCCATAGAAGCAAACTCATGAGAATTACAAGCATCCATATATCTCAAGAAATACCAACAAGATCCAGCCCAGTTTGGCATAGTATCTGTTTCCCTTTTAGCATGACCACCACACTTAGGACATGTAGTATTAACAAACTCATCAATCAAAGACAAAGGACTTTCACCATCATCAGTAGGTTCATAATTTTTAACATTTGGAAGAACTACAGGTAACTCACTCTCTGGAACTGGTACCCATCCACACTTATCACAATAAACCATTGGAATAGGCTCACCCCAGAATCTTTGACGAGAAAAAATCCAATCTTGAAGCTTATAATTTGTATACTTAGAACCTATCTTATTATCCTCTAAATATTTATACATTTTATCAAGTGCTTCTTCTTTATTTAAACCATCCAAAAATCCAGAATTAATATGAATTCCATCAGAAGTATTAGCTTCGACAGAAATATCTCCACCATCAATAACTGGAATAATATCTATTCCAAACTTTTTAGCAAACTCATAATCTCTAGAATCATGTGCAGGAACAGCCATAATAGCACCCGTACCATATCCCATTAATACATAATCACTTACATAAATTGGAATTTCCTTACCATTAATTGGATTAATACCAGTTAAACCATCCAATTTAACACCTGTCTTCTCACGCGTATTATCTGTTCTTTCAATTTCAGATTTAGATTTAGCCAAATTTTGATAATCTTTAACTTCATCATAATTACGAATTAAATCAGAATACTTTTCTAAAATAGGATGTTCAGGAGAAATAACCATAAAAGTTACACCATAAAGAGTATCACATCTTGTTGTAAATACAGTTAATTCTTCATCAACCTCTTTAATTTTAAATATAACATGAGCACCAATACTCTTACCAATCCAATTAATTTGGGCAGTTTTTACCTTATCAAGTATCTCTGTGTCCTTAAGTCCATCAAGTAACTTATCAGAATAATCCTTCATTCTAAGCATCCATTGATTCTTAAACTTTTTTTCAACAGGAGTATCACATCTAACACATGTACCTCCCTGAGAATCCTCATTAGAAAGACCCATTTTACACTTAGGACACCAATTTATTTCCTTTTCATCCTTATATGCAAGACCAGCATTAAAAAACTTAATAAACTGCCATTGAGTCCACTTATAATATTCAGGTTCGCAAGTACTTACCTCTCTATCCCAATCAACAGAAAGCCCCAAACTTTTTGCCTGATTTCTAAATATATCAATACACTTATGAGTCATTATTGATGGATGTTCATGATTTTTAATCGCATACTGCTCCGCAGGATTACCAAATGAATCAAATCCAAACGGAAACAAAACATTTTCACCCTTTAATCTATGATATCTTGCTTGAACATCACTAGCAGTAAAACATCTAGCATGCCCAACATGAAGTCCAGAACCAGATGGATATGGAAATTCAACAAGCATATAATACTTTTTTTTATTAGAATCCTCCACAACTTTAAATGTCTTATTATCTTCCCAATACTTTTGCCACTTTTTTTCAATATCCTTAAAACTATACATATTATCTACCTTCTCTCTTCTTATAAATAAATCCAATTATTCTATAAATAACCAATATTAACACTATCAATAAAACAAAACATATAAAAAGCTTCAATACATAATTATCAATTATTTCAGAAATAGTAAAAGTTAACGCAACAATAAATGAATTCGCAAAAGAAAGGACATGAACAAACCTATTCTTATCGATCTTACTTACATCCAACTTACATGGAACAATTATTAATTTTGCTTGATTAGTTTCAAAAATATTTTTTTTCTTCTTATTATTAAAAACAACAGTAAAAATATACAAAACATAAACTACAAAAAAAGTAATAATAAACGTATATACTAAATTCATATAAACCTCCAAAAAAAAACCTATGAAATTTAAGGACTCCATAAGAGCGGTACCACCTTAATTCATAGATTACTATGCACTTCAATTCTCTTAACGCGACTAACGGATAACTCAACTCCAAAGTAAATTCATAAACCGTAATTAAAAGTTTTCACCAACCACTTTTTCTCTAAAAATCCTAAGTTTATTACTACGCTTCTTCCTCGTTTTTAATTAATAATTGTAAATAAATTATACTATTTCACATACAATTTGTAAATAGTTTTTTCACTTTTTACCACTACTAGTATCACTTATTTCAACATACTCAAGCAATTTTAATGCCAATTGTATAAATTTTTTCTCTAACTTTTTATTCTGTAACCTTCTAACCGCAATTCTTTTCTTTCTTATAGATAAATCACTAAACATAATCTTATCTATTTGTTCCTTTTGCTCAGTCTTTATCTGTAAATCACTTATAATTCCCTCAATATCCTCATTAACAAGTCTAACAGCGTCAATTTCAATATCTTGTCCCTTACAATTAACAGTCAACTGATGACCAAAAGTTGGAATATCCTTAACTTCAACAATAAAGTTAGGACCATCAACATAAGACGTAAAAGGAATTTGTTCATAATCCTTATAAATAGTAACATCCTCAGCCTTCTTAGTATTTCTAAAAACAAACTTATAATTTCTCAAAGTAGGAATAATATCTCCCTTACCCTCTAAAGCCCTTATAATAACAGTATAATTGTTTGGCATATAATTATAATCAATTGAAGTTAAAACATAATTATTTTTTAAATATAAATTAGTTTCACCATCATCTTCATACATAACAAAATTATTAGACTGACCAGGGAAAATTTGTATTTCCATATTTTTAGGAGGCTTCGTACTATAAATATCATCACCAACAGCCATAGGAATAATAGCGCCCATCTTAACAAACACAGGATAATCCTGATCCCTAAAGAAAGAAACATATCTTCTATTACCAGGAAACTTCTTACCAGTAATAAAATCATACCATGTCCCCTCAGGAATATAAAACTTATGAATAACCCTATCCATAACATAATCCTTACTATTTAAAATAGGAGAAATAAAAAACTGTGAACCAAAATAATACTCATTACGATATAAAGGATCATCATACATTTGAGGATTTGTATAATATAAAGGATATAACAAAGGTGTACCAAACCTAGACAATCTATAAGACTCTGAATAAATATATGGAATTAGCCTATGACGCAACTGCATATAATCCTTAGTAATATCATAAGTCTTAATACCCCATCTCCATGGTTCTCTCTTATAATACTTACCAGATTCAGAAGATAACTTCATTATAGGGCTAAAAGTACCCAATTGAACAAAACGAATAAAAAGCTCATTATCCTCAATTCCATTATGATACCCACCTATATCATGACTCCACCATGTAACACCACAATTAGTAGAATTAATATTAAAAATAGGTATTTCACGTAAAGAATCCCAACTAACAACATTCTTACCAGAATAAAGAACAGAATATCTATGAGAACACATACATGAATTATAACCATATAATAAAGGTCTTCTACCATTATATTTCATCATATCATAATACTGATAATGCTTCAAAATAGACAATTCCTTCAACTTATCCTTATCAGAATAATCAACAAAATAAAAATCAATACCAAGACTATCCAACTGATGAATATAAAATTTCAAATATACATCAATAACCCTTGGATCATAAACATCAAAAGGAACAACACCATTCTTATCAGGCTTCAAATATTTTATAGTCTCACTGTAAACAGAATCAATAGAAGTAAAACCCTCAAAAGGATTAATAGTTAACCCTAACTTAATATTATTATCATGCAAAAACTTAACAGTATTACTAGGATTCTTAAAAGTTGCAGTATCAAAAGTAAAACCAGTATTTGAATTTTTGCCTTCATTTTTTAAATGCCACTCATCATTCAAAATAATAGTAGAAATAGGAATTTTACTTTCTTTAAAATTAGTAACCAACTGTTCTAATTTTTCATCACCATATTTGTAATTTCTATACCACCAATTTCCAAGAGCATATCTAGGAATTAAAGGAGTAAAACCAGTTATTTTATAATAATCTTGTAAACACTTAGAAAAATCATCTAAATAAACAAATAAATAAATATCAAAGCATTCTTTATTTCTTTTATAAAAAACACCATCCTCATCAATAACCATTGACTTAGAATCATCTAAAGATACAAAACCATCTAAAGAATATAATCCCTTATCCAACTCAACTTTTTTATTATTTACTAATTGAAATCCAGGAGTACCATAATTTTTAACCTCAGGAATACCATAATACCAATACCTATTAGGCTTATTAGGATCAATATTTTCCAAAATTTCAACCTTCAAATTACTAGCAGGAGATACCCTATTTCCCTTAAAAGGAGCATTCTTAACATAAAATAATTTAAAATAATCAGTCGTAACTGTTAATAGCTTCGCATCCTCCATAACGTCAAACTTAGGAATATCTAAAAATCTATTAAATACACGTTCAGTTGCCCTATCCTCAAAAACACCATCTTCACAATACTCTAACCTAATTAGCCTTTCTGTTAATACAGTTATACGATACTTTTCACCCTTAATAACAGACTTGGGATTAGGGCGAGAATTCTTACCAACCTTAAATTGTTCACCTAAATTATACATAATTCACCTCAAATTTCCTCAATTTTTATAAAATTAGTATGCTTAGTCTTTCTAAAAGGATACCCACCAGTAATAATAATTTTATCAGAAGATGATAAATTCAAATGCTTACATGCAACCTCTCTAGACCTACTAACAGTATCATCTAAAGACTTCAATTCCTTAATCAAAACAGGATAAATACCAAAATGCAACTTCAAACTTTTAATAGTATTAATATCAGGACTAATCGCAATAACAGGACATTTTGGTCTAAATCTACTTATTTTTTTAGCAGTATAACCAGTAATAGTAGGTGTAATAATACATTCACAATTCAACCTACTAGCAAGTTCACAGACACTATAAGCAAGACTACCAGTAACATCACCAGTATCACTTCTTAAAGCCCTACTAAGTAACTCAACATAATCAATATCAGACTCAGTAGTCATAATAACCTTACGCATAACATCAACAGTTTCCAAAGGATGTTCGCCATTCATAGTTTCCAAAGATAAAACAATCGCATCAACTCCATCTAAAACAGCATTTGCAATATCTGATACTTCAGCACGAGTAGGAATCAAAGAACTAGACATAGAACCTAAAACCTCAGTTGCAATAATACTAATCTTATTAGCATAATGACACTTATTAATAACCATTTTCTGAATTCCAGGAATTCTTTCAATAGGAAGATCAACACCTAAATCACCACGAGAAAGCATCACGCCATCACTAACACGAATAATATCATCGATATCATTAACAGCCTTCTCACATTCAATCTTACTAATAATTGACATATGATCATTACCTAACTCAATAAGTAAATCATTAACTTCAAGTACATCTTCAGCACTACTAACCAAAGACAAAGCTAAAAAATCAACACCCATTCGATCAGCAAAAATAATATCAGACTTATCCCTATCAGATAAAAAAGGTAAATTAACCTCATCTAAATGAACACTAGAATTATCAATTACCTCACCACCAGTAATAACTTCGCATAACAAATAATCACTACCCTTATCAAGAACATTAAGAACAACACGACCATTATTCAACTTAATTAAGCTATTACACCTTACATTAATCAAATCATAATAATCAATATAAAGTTTAGTCGAATCACCAACAATTGGATCACAATAAACACGAATTTTAACGCCTTCAGGATAAGTAACCTTACCATCAACAAAACTACCAGTTTTAACATCAGGGCCAATAATATCAAACATAATAGAAGTAATTGTCCCTAACTCCTCATCAACACTACGAACCTTATTTATTATATCTTCAACATCAAAATTACTAACATAATTAAGGTTAATACGAATCACACCAACACCACCAGATATCAACTGTTTAAGCATTTCCCTAGTAGCACTAGCAGGACCAACAGTAACAACAATATTAGTCTTATTCATAAATATCATATCCTTTTTACTCTTATATTACTATTTATAATTATATCAAAAAAACTAATAAATATCTACCAATCTATTAGTTTTTTATAAAAATTATTCACCAATACAATATGGATATTCTATATCAGTAATAGTAACATTAATACTATCATGTAATAGATTATCACTTTTATACTTAATAAGCAGATAATTACCAGTATGTCCAATTAAATATCCATCCTTCAAAACCTCAGGAATAAACGAAACAGTCCTACCAATAAATTTATTCATATAACTAATCTCCAATTTCTTAGATAAATCAAGAAGAACCCTAACACGTTTTTTCTTCACACACTCATCAACTTGACAATCCATACTATCAGCACGAGTACCACTCCTCCTAGAATAAGGAAAAACATGTAACTTAGTAAAACCAATCTTCTTAATATTATCTACAGTTTCTAAAAACAACTGATCAGTCTCACCAGGAAAACCAACAATAACATCAGTAGTAATACTCATATCAGGCCTAATACTCCTCAAAATAGAAATCTTATCAAAAAAATACTTCATATCATACTTACGATTCATAGATTTTAAAATAAAATCACTACCAGACTGTAAAGGAATATGCATATGATCAACTAAAATTTTATTATCACGAATAACATCTATTACCCTGTCATTTATTTCAGTAATTTCAATAGAAGAAATACGAAGTCTCTCCAACCCATCAATGCAAACCAAATCATTAAGTAAACAAGCAAAATCATAATCACCATCACTATAATTACCAGTATGAATTCCAGTCAAAACAACTTCCTTATGACCACTAGAAATCAAAGCCTTAACCTCAGAAATAACATCATCCTTTAGTTTACTCCTAACACCACCTCTAGTAAAAGGAATTATACAATAACTACAAAAATTATTACATCCATCTTGAATCTTAACAAAAGCACGAGTATGATCATAATTATTAAGTTTCATAGATTCAAAAGAAATATTAGAAATATCAACAACATCGACAATTCTCTCTCTACTAATTAAAAATCTATTAACATAATAACTAATCATAGACTTATTTTTATTTCCTATTAAAATATCACCCGGAATACCAGATAAATCCTCCTTATGAGATTGTATAAAACATCCGACAACTATAAGAATAACATCATAATTATTACGCACATGTCTAATCAACTTCATAGTTTTATTATCAGCACTATTAGTAACACAACAACTATTAATAATAACAATATCAGCATCATCTACACTAGAATACTCAAATCCATTATTAATAAGATTATCCTTCATAACATTGCTTTCATAAGAATTAACTTTACATCCTAAACTATATATATAAAACTTCATAAAAACACCCAAACATATTTTACCAAAACAAAGAAAAATTTGCTAGTAAAAAATTAAAAAAAAAACTCATACTAGAATTCATCTAATAATGAGTCATCTTCAAAAACAATTTCCTCAACTTCATCGTCCTTAAAAACACTTTCATCTTTAATGATACCATAAACAGGAGAAATAAGTTCAGTTCTCTTAAACTTCTTAGGCATATTACCAACAACATGCTTAGCCTCATAAACTTCATTTACAACTTCATCAGAAAAATCAGGAATATCGACATTTTCTGCACTAAAATCAAAATTCATTACAGGAGTATCTTCTAAAACCTCACTAGATAAACCCTCATTGCTATAATCATTTTGAAATCTGAAAATTTCCCTATCAACTTCTTCATTTTGATATGCATCAATAATTTCTTTATTAAAATCACTAATCTCAACTTGATTTTCCAACTCATCGTCATATAATTCAATAGAATCAATATCTATACTACTCTTAGCCCCTAACGAATCCAATAATTCTTGATAACTGATTATCGCATTATCTTCTTGTTCTTGTTCAAAAGAAATTGGATTTTCCTCTTTCATTTCTAAAGCCTCTTGCATCTTAGATAAAACATTCTCAATCTTTTGTTCAGAAGCATCAAAAACCTCTTCACCACTTAAATCAGTCTCAATTTCCTCAGATAAAGCCTTAAGTTCTTCTCTTTCCTTTAAAGTACTTCTCTTACAACAAATAACAACAACAGTAACCAAAATCAAAATAATACCTAACGCAACAGCTGCACAAAATATTACAGGATTACTTAATAAATTCATAATATCACTCCATCAATTCATAATTTAAAATACTAAGAACGAATAAAGGAACAGTTTCTACCCTCATAATTCTTTTACCTAGACTAATAGAAACAAACCCCAAATCATTCAATTTTTTTTCTTCTTCAATAGAAAGCCCACCCTCAGGGCCAACTACTATATACATTTTAGCACAATTAAATATATTATGCATTACATTTTTCAAATTTTTTTCATTTTCTCTCGTACTACACACTAACTTTACACCCTCAGAAAAATTTAAAGAAGAAATACACGAAACATTATCAATAATAGGAACACTAATACGCTTACATTGTTCACTTGCCTCCTTGACAATACGTTTCCACCTATCAATTTTGCGAGACTCCTTATCATTCAACTTAACAACACATCTTTCACAAATAATAGGAATAATACGACTTACACCAAGTTCAGTAGCCTTCTGCAAAACCAAATCCATCTTCTGTTCCTTTAAAACAGGAACAACTAAAACAATTTCACGCGAATCCTCACTACTATCAATAACAGAATCAATAACAACAGAAACATCATTGTCAATAACGACTTTACATCTATAAAGAACATGTTCAAAAACAACTTCTATAAAATCCCCACTTTTCATTCTCATGACATTACAAATATGATGCAAATCAGAAACATCCAAAATCATCTTATCATTACACTTATTAACAGCAAAATATCTCTGCATAAAACCTACTCCCCATAAACATCAACAACATCACAATTAACACTACTATCACATACAGTATAAGAATAACTATTATCATTATTAGTAATCATAATAACCAAATCATCAGAAAACTTATTCTTACTAATAGGATCAGTAATATCATTATCAATATAACCTAAAGACTTCAAAGTCCCAAGCCTAATACCCAAACTACTATTATTATCAATAGATAAATCAAAAATATGTTCATTAACAAAATTACTAGCTCCACTCTTAATATTTCTTATCTGAACATCATACAACTGCCTTTTATTATCACTAACAACCTTATTAACAGTAGGAACAACAATTAAACCAAGCATCGCAAGAATAGTAACAACACCCAACAATTCAATCAAAGTAAATCCATTTCTGTTCATATAATCACTCTCTTCTACAATATAAAGTATACCATGTAAAAAAAGAAAAAACAATAAATTCAAAATAAAAAAGGGATTATCTCAATCCCATATATCCTAAAAATACAATATAAATAATTAAAATAATAATTCCATTAACCCTCTCAAAATTACTAGTCTTATGCTTTAACCCCACAGCCTGAGTAGCAATAAATCCACCTAATAATCCACCAATATGAGCAGCATTATCAATTTTACTAACCATAAAACCTAATCCTAAATTCAAAATAATTAAAGGAATAATTTGAGACTTCAAAACATTACCCAAATAAACCCTATAATTATATCCAAAATATAATAAAGAACCTAAAACACCAAAAATCGCTCCACTCGCACCAGCACTTATATTACTAGAAAAAATTATAGACATTAAACTTCCACATAAAGCACTCACAATATATACAAATAAAAACTTTAACTTACCAATAAAACTTTCCATTTGACTACCAATAATATATAAAGAATAACAATTAACAAGTAAATGAAAAACACCAATGTGTAAAAAAGCAGTAGTAATAAGCCTATAATACTCCCCATTTAAAACAAAAGGTTTACATAATGCACCAAACTTAAGAAGAGTATGTCCATCAGAACTACCATTACCAAATACATACATTACTAAAAACATTATAAAATTCAATAAAATAATCGTTAATGTAACATAAGGTACCTTTCTTTTAAAGATATCAGAAGCAATATTATTATCAATTTCATTCTTCTTATTAATATCACTAGTCAACTTTAAAAATAATTCCATGCCCTTTTCCTTAAAATCAGTACTACTACAAATATCAGGGAAACTTTTCAAAATCAAAGAATTATCTCTAAAATCATCAATATCTTTAAAACTAACAACATCAATACTATTAATATTATTAAAATTATTTAAATTAACATTATCACCCAAATTAATAAAAATACTCAAAGTATTCACGTGAAAAGAAAACGTTTGTTTTTTTATTTTCTTAACTATTTGCTTAGTTCTAAAAATATCAAACTTAAACTGCTCATCATTGTGAATATAATTACTAACAATTCTAACAATCTTATAATTACTCTCCATATTTTCAAGCCAAATTTCATTTTCAGCGCCATGCAAAATAATCGGATTATAACCACGAACAGTAATAAAATAATGCAACAACCTCATAACATTTTCATCAATATTATTAATTATAGTATTAGACACAATTATTCCTCCTTAAACTTATTTAAAATGTTAATAAAACAATCAGGTAACTCACTAGAAAACAAAAGTTCCTTTCCACTAGTAGGATGAATAAAACCTAAAGTTTTAGCATGCAAACACTGACCACTAGAATCAATTAATTTTCTTCTTCCATAAACAGGATCATTAACAACAGGATGACCTATATAATTCATATGAACTCTAATCTGATGAGTTCTACCAGTTTCAAGAGATAATTCAATCAAAGTTGCATTCTTATATCTTTCCAAAACCTTAAAATGAGTAACAGCATGCTTACTATTAACAGCAGTAACACACATTTTCTTACGGTCATTACTATCTCTTCCAATAGGAGCATCGATAGTCCCAGTATCATTAGGAATAACACCCCAAACTAAAGCCCAATATAAACGCTTAGTAGTTTTTGCCTCCAATTGTCGAGCCAATCCTTCATGAGTTTTATCATTTTTAGCAACCATCAAAAGTCCAGTAGTATCACGATCAATTCTATGAACAATACCAGGACGAAATTCACCATTAATACTACTCAAACTATCAGAATGATACATTAAACCATTAACCAAGGTTCCATGATTATTACCAACAGCAGGATGAACAACAACACCATTAGCCTTATTAACAACAATTAAATCATCATCTTCATAAACAATATCTAAATCCATCTTTTCAGCTCCAACATTTAAAACACTAGGAGCAACATCGCAAACATCAATAACATCATTATCCTTAACGATATAACTAGACTTAACACTTTTACCATTAACAGTTATATCAGAATTCTTAATCATGCTTTGAATCTTACTTCTACTCTTATCAAGCCTAGAAATCAAATAACTATCTAATCTCTCACCACCATTACTTACCTCTAACTTCATTTATACCACCTCTTAAAGTATCAATAATAATTAATATAACAGAGCAAACAATACTAATATCTGCAATATTAAAAATAGGAAAACTGTAACCAAAAATATAAAAATCCAAATAGTCAACAACATAGCCATAAACAATTCTATCAAACATATTACCTAAAATACCACCAATTAGTAAAGAATAAATTAAAATATCCTTCCACTCAAATTTCTTATTTTTAAGTAAAAAATAATATATAAAAACTAACGTAAAAACAGAGACAAGAATCAAAAAAATTCTATTTCCATACAAAATACTAAAAGCAGCACCATAATTATGAACATTACTTATGTAAAAAAAATTTTTTAAAACTGTCAAAGAAGTATTCAAAGTTATATTAAACCCAATAAATATTTTTACAAGTTGATCAATAATAAAAATAATAACGCTAAATAACATAATCCTCTTCAAATTAATCACCTAAATTATTATAACAAATAAAGAAAAAAAAAACTAGTCAAAAGACTAGAATCCTCTTTTTCTCAAAAATGTAGGAATAATAGATTCATCATCACCACTATCATCACTACCTTCATCAACATTATTTTTTTCATCATAAGAATGATATAAAGGTGTACTCTTATCTTCAAAACCAGTAGCAATTACAGTAACAATAATTTCATCATTTAAATTTTCATTAATAAAAGCACCAAAAATAACATTAATATCAGTATTTGCACTTTCACGAA
>ODAI012623800.1_pt1 | contig 26193 bp, 22 predicted proteins | sample 1539321 | NCBI WGS metagenome assembly ODAI01 (sample SAMN02144231, study PRJEB22623) | gut metagenome | biome: sheep rumen | host: Ovis aries | place: New Zealand
TACCTTCCTTTTTACAGAAAGATATCGTATATAACATATTGACTGGATTGATAATTATCCTTATAATATTTGCGATATTTAATTTATGGGAGTTGATACCACTATGAAAATGTATACTATAGTAGATAGTTACGGTTATAAAGATTATTCATATCTAAACGATTTATTGGATTTAGCTATTAAAAAGCTCGATGTAAATGGAGCATTTTCGATTACTTTTATCGATGATGAGAAGATGCATGAGATGAACTTAAAATATAGAGGAATCGATCGAACCACTGATGTTTTATCCTTTGCTCTAAATGATGATGAGACAATTGTAGAAGAGGTAAATCTATTAGGAGATATATTCATATCTATTCCAAAGATGATTAGTCAGGCGAAGGAATATGGTCACAGTGAGAAAAGAGAGTTATCATTTCTTACTATACATGGTTTATTACACCTTTTAGGGTATGATCATCAAGATAAAGAAAGCGAAGAAGAAATGTTCGGTCTACAGAAAGAGGTATTAAAAGATGCAAACATTGAGAAATAAAAGTAAATATAAAGGCATTACTCACTTTATTTACAGTACGAAGTATTCGTTCGAAGGCTTAATTTATGGCTATAAAAATGAGATGAGTTTACAATTACATGGCATATTATCTATAATTGCTATTGTAATGGGAATCATATTTAAGATATCGCTCATACAGTGGAGTATATTGCTAATATCACTAGGTGCGATTCTATCTATCGAGCTATTAAATACTGCCATTGAAGCGGTTGTCGATATGTTTACAGTAGAATTTAATCCACTTGCAAAGATTGCAAAAGATTGTGGAAGCGGCGCTACATATGTTGCGACTATAATTGCAATAGTAATCGCTGGTGCAATATTTATACCAAAAATAATCGAATTATTTTGAAGTACTCCTTTGGAGTATTTTTTTATGGAAAAAGTTTTGCAAAAATGCAAATTTTAGTTTACTTTTTAATGAGCGTTAATTATAATAAAAACCACTAACGAGGTGATGGACAATTGAAAAGTGAAAAACTAATTTTGGTACTTCAAAACCTCGTTTTATTTCCAAATGAAGAAGTAAAACTAGAACTTAAAAATGACCTTTCTAAAAGGATAATAGAAGAAGCATTAGCAAAGTATAATAGTGAACTCTTAATAGTTAGTCCAAAAGATGAGTTAGAAATTAGACCAACTATTAACGACTTGCCAAAAGTTGTAACGTATGCAAAGGTGAAGAGTAAACTTATTTTACCAAACGGCAATATGAGGGTAAAATTAAGAGGAGTAAAGAGGTCTTTAATTGTCAAATACAAAACGACCGCAAACTTTGTAAAGGCAGAGTACACTTCCATAAATAGTCCCGTTTATAATTTAGATGAAGAGAAAATATATATTAAAAAACTTAAAAAAGCAGTGGAGAAGTATGTAAGCATATCTACTGTAACATCTAATACAATCCTAGACCTCATAAAAAGTCCATCAAGTCTTGGCAAAATGTGTGACATTATATCGGCAAGTATTTTGACGACATATAAGGAAAAATGGGTATTATTAGTTGAAGAAGACTATTTTGAACGCGCAAAGAAATTATTATCAATTATAAATAGTGAGATTAATGAATTAGAATTAGATCATCAGTTGGATGAACAAATCAGGTCGAACTTTGAATCCAGTGAAAAAGAAATACTCATCAAAGAAAAAATAAACTTACTTACAAAGCAACTAGGAGGAAAAGATACCAGTAAAGAAATAGACAGATATAGAGATACTATTAGTTCATTAAAGATTGATAGTAAAATAAAAAAAGATATGGCAATAGAAGTCGATAGATTATCTTCAACTGTCGAAAGTTCACCAGAATATGGAGTCATAAAAGCTCATATCGACTTTTTGATGAGTTTACCATGGAATAAAAAAACAGTAGATAAAAAAGATATCGAAGAGATAGATAAGAGCCTTAATGAAACACATTACGGCTTAGAAAAAGCCAAAGATAGGATAGAAGAGTATTTAATTCTCAAATCGCAAAAGAAAAAAATCGCAAGTCCTGTTTTATGCCTAGTAGGTCCTCCAGGTACTGGTAAAACCACGTTTGCAAGAGAACTAGCCAAATCGATTGGTAGAGAATTCATTAAGATAAGTGTAGGTGGACTTAACGATGCCGGTGAATTAATAGGTCATAGAAGAACATATCTTGGCGCAGCACCAGGAAAAATTATCGAAGGTATTAAAAAATCTGGAGTAAATAATCCAATAATTTTGATCGACGAAGTAGATAAAATGGTTAAGGATTATAGAGGAGATCCTGCAAGTGTGCTTTTAGACATTTTAGATCCAAATCAAAACAAGGAATTTACAGATAATTATGTCGCTGAGCCATTCGACTTGAGCAGTGTACTGTTTATTCTAACTGCAAATGATAGAGATGGAATACCTCTTCCCTTACTAGATAGATTGGAACTAATCGATGTTCATAGCTATACACTTTTTGACAAATTAGAAATTGCCAAAAATTATACTCTCCCTAGGTTAGGAAAAGAATACGATTTCGATTATAGGACTGTATCATTTACTGAAAAGGCAATAATAAAAATAATTGAAGGATATACCAAGGAATCCGGAGTCAGAGACTTAGAGAGAAATATTGCTTCAATAGTAAGAAAAATCATAATTAAAAAGTCTACAGCTAAAGTATCAACTATAAATGAAAAAGACATCATCAAATACTTAGGGATGCCAAAATACTCGAGGGTAGTAAACGAATATAATAAATGCGGAGTAGTAAATGTACCGGCTGTAGGAGAATACGGTGGTTGTATACTAAATATTGAATGTGTTACATATGAAGGTACAGATGAGATTATTTCGACTGGATGTCTTGGAGACATAATGAAAGAAAGTATATCAATTGCTAAGAGTTATATTAAAACTAACGCCAAAACATTTGACTTAGATAATAAAAAAATGCATGATACAGTACACATACATGCACTAGATGGTGCAACTAAGAAAGAGGGACCAAGTGCAGGGCTTGCCATAGTGGTTTCATTATTGAGTGTATTTAAAAACATAGTTGTACCAGAATCACTTGCTTTCACAGGAGAAATAAGTCTAGAAGGAAAAATTCTTCCTGTTGGTGGAATAAAGGAAAAGATAATTAGCTCATACAATGCCGGAATCAAAAAAATATATATTCCTAAGGATAACGAGCAAGATTTAAGTGAAATACCTAAGAAAGTTCTCAATAGTATCGAAGTTATCACTGTATCTGACTTTACAGAAGTTTACAAACAAGTTTTTAATTAATTTGTTACTTACTTAAAAAGAATATATACTATTCTAGTAGGTGAGCAGTATGGCAAAGAAAAAAAATAAACAAACAAAAGCATATAAAAAATTTGCTATTTTAATATCTCTTTTGATGGTTGCATCTATCGGATATCTAGGTTGTAAAATATACAATATGGGACTTATAAGCAATCAAAAATATTTTACGGTGGCTATAATCGCTGGAGTATTGGTATTACTATTGTCGATATTAAACATTTCTTCTAAAAAAGGATTTATGCGTTTTATTACCACGATATTAGTATTGGTACTTTTCTCTAGTTCATTATATTTGAGTTATAATATTAATATTACAGAAAAATTAATCGATCAAACGTCTAAAATCATTACTAAAAAAGAAGTGTATAACATATATGTTTTGGCAGATTCTAATTTAAAAACTGTCGATGACTTGAAAAATAAAAATATTGGAATTTTTAATAATGAAAGTGATTCATTATTGAAAGCTGTTGCAAATTTAAAAAATAAAGTAGGTCATTTGGGTAAGGAAATTTATTTTGATGATTTAGATAACATTTTGAGTGATGGAGTATCTAAAAAGATTGATGCTATATTAATAACAAGCACTTTAGATGACATCTTAGATGAGCAATATAAAGAATTAAAAGAAAAATATAGATTACTAGGTACAATCTCTGTTAAAGAACTCGAGAAAGTAAAAAAGAATGAAAAAGACATTACTAAAGATTCATTCATTATCTATATAAGTGGAATAGATACATATGGAAATATTGGTACAGTAAGTAGAAGTGATGTCAATATTTTAGTTGCCGTCAATCCTAAAACTCATAAAATACTATTAGTCAACACGCCTAGGGATTACTATGTAAAATTACACTCAAAAAATGCATATGACAAATTAACTCATGCTGGTATATATGGAGTCGATGAATCTATTCACACATTAGAAGACCTATATGGAGTTGACATACCGTACTATGTAAAAGTTAATTTCTCGTCGCTCATCAAAATTATCGATGCATTAGGTGGAGTAGAGGTAAACAGCAAATATTCATTCTCATATGACGGATATTCTTTTAGAAAAGGAAGAAACACTTTAAACGGCAAGTCTGCTTTGGCATTTTCTAGATTTAGAAAAGGACTTCCGGAAGGTGATATATCGCGTGGTGAGAACCAAGAAGAGGTAATAAAGGCGATAGTATCAAAGGCAACATCTGCAAGTATTCTTACAAATTATTCTTCAATTTTAAATTCCCTTTCTAAATCGTTTGTAACAAATATAAGTACTGACGATATATATAAATTAGTCAAATACCAAATGGACAATCAAATTAATTGGGACATTTCTAATGCAAACGTCTTAGGAATCAATGCATATGATGTAACATATTCAACTGGAAAGACAAAGTTATATGTCATGAAACAGGATGAATCATCTATTATGAGTGTTAAAACAAGTTTAAAAAGCATATTAGAAAACTAGTATGCTTTTATTCTTGGCATTTTTATGCTAAAATGTTATTGGGTGAACTGTATGAACAATATAAGAGTTGTATTCATGGGAACAAGTGAATTTGCGAAAGAAATTCTTAAGAGTATAATAGATAAAGTTGATGTAGCTTTAGTTGTAAGCCAACCAGACAGTCTAGTTGGAAGAAAGCAAGTACTTACACCAAGCCCAGTTAAAACTTTCGCTACTCTAAATAATATTGAAGTTTTTACTCCACAAAATATTAAAACAGATTTTAGCAAAATAGAGGAGGTTCAACCAGATTTGATTGTAACATGTGCATATGGACAGATAATACCTAAGACTCTTTTGGATTTGCCAAAATTAGGTTGTATAAATGTTCACGCCTCACTTTTACCTAAGTTGAGAGGAGGAGCACCTATTCATAGAGCGATAATGGATGGGTTAGAGGAAACAGGAATTACAATCATGTACATGGATGAACATATGGATACAGGCGATGTCATAGACAAGGATACCGTCAAAATAGATTTAGATGACAACTTGGATAGTCTTACCCAAAAGCTGATTGTATGCGCTAAAGCATTATTGATAAAAACGCTGCCAACTTTAATAGATGGTACTTCTAAAAGAACTAAACAGAGCGATAGTGATGCAACATATGCAAATATAATCAAAAAAGAAGATGAACTAATCGATTTCAGTAGAAAAACAAGAGAAGTCTATGACAAGATTCGAGCTTTGGATCCAGCCCCAGGGGCCTATTTCACTATGAATGGTGAAGTCGTAAAAGTTTATTCTTCAGAAATGGGACTAGGTAAAGGTACTCCAGGTGAAATAATAAATATATATAAGGATGGCATTGGTATTGCAACACAAGATGGTGAAATAATTGTAAAGGAAATAAAGTTAGCAGGCAAAAATAGAATAAAAGTAAGAGATTACTTAAACGGTATTAAGCGTGATAACCTTTTAGGAGTTGTTTGTAATGAAAAATAAAATACAAGAAATAATGAATAGTGAAAAAGGACCTACAAAGATAAAGTTGACACTGTATATAGTTTTCTTTGTTCTAGTAGTGTTATTCTTATTGGCCTCTGGTGGATTTGAAAGTGACATAAACAGGCGGAGAAATTCAGTAAAAGATGAAGAAAAGAAGGTTCTATCATTTAAAGAAAAGCAAGAAAAACTTTTGAAAGAAGATCACACCTATAAGTATACGATATCTAAATCTGATACTATTATATATGATGGAAAAATTGAAAATGGGGAAGAATATGGATATAAAGATGGAAAAGAAGGAATCATAAAGTATAGAATAGCTGGTGGCAAGACATATAAGATTACAAATAACACAGAAGAAGAGTATAATAATTTATATGACGACTTGGATAAGCGCTATCTGGATGTAAATAACATTTTTAACTTGATAAATTCATCGTCTGCAATGATAGATAGACAGAATAAAGAAGTTATTTATGAATACGTCATCGAAGAAAACAATTATAAAATCTATACAAATGAAATAGAAATCTATAAAATAAATATAGTGACTAAAGATGGATCATATACGTTGGAGTTTAAACCATTAGGAGGCAATTATGAAGGAAAAATTTAGGAACAATGATTATATAAAGTTGGGGCTTACAATATTTTTAGCTTTAGGATCATGTATCATTTTATACTTTATCCTTTTGAGAGCGCAGATCTTTATAAATGTAGTGGTAAGTATATTCAAGGCACTTTCTCCAATACTTATAGGGCTTTTATTTGCATATCTCTTAAACCCTCTATTAAAAATATTGGAAAAACTAGTAACATCAAAGTTTGCGCCACTCATCTTTAAAGATAACAAAAAACACCCAAGATTTAATAGAATTATAAGTCTATTAATAACTTACTTGATAGTCGGGTTGTTCATTTTCTTAATTATAATGTTTGTTGTGCCTAATCTCTTAGATAGTTTACAAGTAATGATAAATAATATACCAGTTTATATAAACAACATCTATGACTATTTAAAGAATATCCTTAAAAATAATCCTGATTTGTCAATTACTATTGAGAAGATAAACATGAATGTAACAGATTATATAACAAATATAATGGTACCATCTGCAGACAGCTTGATGACTAATATAGCAAACAGCATATCGAGCTTTATAAGTGGAGTAGTAAACGTTGCTATCGGTTTAATCGTATCGATATATGTTCTATTTGACAAAGAAAATTTTATAAAAGGTGCTAAAAAAACACTTTCCATTATATTTAAAGAAAAAACATATACATCGATTATGAATTCTTTGAATTATACTGATAAAATATTTGGTGGCTTTATGACAGCAAAGATAATAGATTCACTAATCATAGGATTTATTACTTTTATCGCGATGGTAATATTTAATATCCCATATGCATTGATAATATCTATAATGGTTGGAATAACCAATATCATTCCATATTTTGGACCTATTATTGGTGCTGCTCCATGTACTTTATTGCTATTGATGATATCACCTGCGAAGGCATTGACATTCTTAATACTATTCTTCTTAATACAGCAATTTGATGCAAACATATTAGGACCAAAATTGATAGGAAATAAAACAGGATTAAAGAGTTTCTGGGTACTATTCTCTATATTACTATTTGGAAATTTATTTGGATTTGTCGGCATGATATTCGGGGTACCGATATTCGCAATAATATACTCTTTTATAAGAAATGCTTTAGATAAAAAACTTGAACAAAAAAGGGCACAATGATATAATTTCCTATGTAAGGTAGGCGAATATATATGATGGGAAAGTATACTTACTTTTTGGATTTCACAACACAAGAACTTTTAAGTGCAAAAGAAATGTTAAAGAAGATGCCTGTCGTGTACAATAATGTTTACTTCTCTAAAAAGTATGCAAATGCTCTTTGGAGTGGAGAAAAAGAAGAACACTTTAAAGATATTGTTTTGCTTTGTGATCAGATACATATTTCGAACATTAGGCAAATAATTAAAAGTAACTTTCTATATATTCAAGGGTGGGATTCATTAAAGTATCCCAATAACGAAGATTATGGTTTTAGCTTTATTGCAGGGAACATTAAATTTACTATTATGACGTTTCGTGAAACAGAATCTGGTTATATTATAAAGAGTTATGACACTGAAAGTACATATTGTTGTACGACAACTATAAATGCAAATAAAAAACTGTTTTTGGATACATCCATTAATGAAAATGGGGACTTTGTTAGAACCTGTGACTTTACTGTTGAAGACATGAACGATTCAAATACAGAAAAAAAACTTCCACCAAAAAAGGAGAAGTCGAGAGTTGCAGTATATGAAGACAATAGGGGAAACGCCATTGCAAATGCGAATTATATCTTAACCGTAGTGGTTGTATTAGTAATACTTCTTTGGTTTATTTTAATAATTTCTAATTATTTAAGATAGAGCAACATCCAATATCATCATTACAATAAAACCTAAAATTGTGAACAAGGCCATGAGGTCTTTTCTTTTGTTTGTCTGACTTTCTGGGATTAATTCTTCAACTACGACATATATCATTGCACCTGCTGCAAAAGAAAGCAAAAACGGTAAAAGAAATTGTACTTTTAATACTAGGATTGCTCCTAATACTCCTGCAATTGGTTCTACAATTCCACTAATCTGCCCCAAGAAAAACGATTTGAATGGACTCATCCCGTCTCTTCTTAATGGAAGGGATAATGCGCTCCCTTCTGGAAAATTTTGAATACCTATGCCAAGAGCTAGTAGGGAGGCGCTAATTATCGTCGCATTGTTTAAGGCAATCGAACCAAAAGCAAGGCCAACTACTAGTCCTTCAGGTATGTTGTGTATAGTTATAGAAAATAACAACATAAATGTTCTTTTTCTCTTGGATGCATCCGGGTAATTGTTGAGATAACGCAACGCAATCTTATCTGTTAAGAATAGTAGTATACCTCCTATCGAGAAACCTAAAGATACGATAATCCATGGATTCTGTCCAAGTGAGTTAGCACTTTCTAGCGCTGGAGAAAGAAGACTAAAAAAACTAGCTGCAATCATGACACCGCTTGCGATTCCAAGCATGGCATCCATAATACTTCGATTGACATTTTTAAATGGAAACACAAGCGCACTACCCAAGACTGTAAAGGCATATGTCATTAAAGTCGCGATTAACGCTTGGATTATAGGATTTAAATTAATAAAAAAGTCTACCATACATTTCACCTAATAGTATATTATTAGTAAATCTAATGTATAGTTAGACTTATGCCCAATTATAAATTCTTATATACCTCGTTTGCAACCAAAGAATATGTTCTAAGTAAAGGACCGGCACCTAATTTAGTGCCTCCAAAATATCTGACAATCGCAATTAAATATCCATCTAGTTCGTTTCTATTTAGAACGTTTAGAATAGGTAATCCAGCAGTGTTAGATGGCTCCTTATCATCTGATTTTCCCGCAGTATTTTTAAATCGGTATGCATAAGGAATATGTCTTGCTTTTTTATGTTCATCCTTTAAGGAAGCAATAATGCTCTTTATTTCCAATTCATCTGTAACTTCATATAAATAACCGATAAACTTCGATTTTTTAATCTCATATGTGTATGTACTAACTAGTTTCATTTTTTCACCTAAATAAATTATATCTTATTTTTGTTAATTATTGTAGTATAATATCGTGTAGAGGTGATACTATGTTTAAAGATGAGCTTAGTGTGGTTCCACATTTACCAGGTAGTTATCAAATGTATAACAGTGAAGATGTAGTAATATATGTTGGAAAAGCAAAAGATCTAAAAAACAGATTATCATCTTACTTTACTGGACGTGTAACTGGTAAAACTAAAAAAATGGTAAGCGACGTTGCCTACTTTAAGTATATAGTTACCTCGACAGAAAATGAAGCCTTTATATTAGAATTAAACTTAATAAAAAAATATGATCCTAAATACAATATTCTTTTGAAAGACGATAAGAGTTACCCATATATAGAATACATTAGACATCCATACCCAAAACTTAAAATTGTGAGATACTTAAATGTCAAAAAAGTAAAAGATAGACTTCTTTTTGGGCCTTATCCAAACCAATATGCTGCAAGGAGAATTGTAAATTTATTAAATAGATTATATCCTTTAAAAAAATGTGATACTACTCCAAAGGAAGTATGCCTATATTATCACATTGGAGAATGCTTAGGTTATTGCGTAAAGAATATCGATCAAAGCAAGATACAAGAAATGGAAGACGAGATACTATCTTTTTTAAGAGGAAGCGATTCCATAATAAAGAACAAAATATTAGATAAGATATCATATCACAGTAGTATGATGAATTATGAAGCCGCTAAAGATTTAAAGGAAGAGTTAGAATACATTACAAAAGTTTTAGACAGGCAGAAAGTGGAATTACATGACTTAGTTAATAGAGATATAGTTAATTACTATGTCGAAAATGGATATGTAAGTATTGTGACATTCTTTCTTCGTCATGGAAAACTTCTTGGCAGCAAAAATGAAATATTTGCAATAGTTGACGATTATATCGAGGAAGTAGAGAAGTATATTGGATTATTCTATTCTAAAAATGAAATTCCTAAGGAAATAATAGTTCCAGATTCTATAAGTTGTTCTAATCTTGCTAATCTTCTCGATATAAATGTAACTACAAGTCAAAAAGGAGATAAGAAAAGGCTTTTAGACTTAGCTAAAAAGAATGCAGAAATTGCTCTTAAAAACGAAATTGAACTCATAAAGAAAGATGAATCTAGAACAACAGGCGCAAATGAGAACTTGAAAAATCTTCTAGGGCTTAAAAAATTATATAGAATTGATCTATTCGATAATGCTCATTTGTTTGGAGAATACACAGTAAGTGGAATGGTCGTATTTAAAGATGGCCATCCGTCGAAGAACGATTATAGAAAATTCAAAATAAGTATAGATCAAAACGACGACTATTCTTCTATGAAAGAGGTACTTTATAGACGATACTATAGGATGCTCATGGAACATCAAGAAAAACCAGATTTAATTATTATCGACGGAGGAGAACTTCAATTGAGCGCCGCAAAAGAAATTTTGAATTCTTTAAATCTATCGATAAAAGTCATCGGACTTAAAAAAAATGAAAAACACATGACGAGTGATTTAGTTGATGAGGACATGAATACAATAGAATTGGATAAATCTAGCGATGTTTTTCACTACTTGACTAGAATGCAAGACGAAGTACATAGATATACCATTTCATACCATAGACAAATACGTTCTAAAGGCAGTCTATCTAGCGTACTAGATAATGTAGAAGGGTTAGGAGAAAAAAGGAGAAAAGCTCTTCTTAAAAAATTCGGAAGTTTAAAAAATATATCCACGGCAGGTATAGAAGAACTCTCGGAAATCATACCAGAGTCTATCGCAATAAACTTGAAAAAATATTTAGAACAATATAATTCAAATAAATAATAACCCTTTACAAAAAAGGGTTATTTTGTTAGAATGTTTATAGAATAAAAGGGTGTGTTGAATATGATGAGAATTAACTACGAAGCAAGTGACTATGAAAAAATAGACAGTGTCAAGGAATTGGTCGAATCGGTAGGCGATTTATTTGACAAGTTCTATAATAATTTTAACAATAGATATGAGCCTCTTCAACAAGCGGATAGAGATATCGAAGATAAGAAAAAACAAATCGATTCATATACCACTACTATTGAAGATTGTAATAAAAAAATAGAAGAACTTTCACGCCTTAGAGATAAAACGAAGAAAGACATAGATGACCTCTCCGAAAAAAAGAAGGAAATATCTTATACAGATAGTGAAGTCCAAAAGTTAGAAGAAGAAGACATCGATAGTGAAATAAATTCAAAGAACGAAAAAATCGCAAGAATCGAGACAAAATTGTTAAATGCTCGAGAGAAATTAGAAATAAACAAATTCAATAAAGAAGATGCAGAAAAAGAATTAGATGAAGCAAAAGAATATAAAAAGAAACAAGAAGCATTTATAAAGAAAACTGAAGACATTTTAGATTTGTTAACTAGTACTAAAGAAAAATTCGAAGGCGATATCGCAAGTATTTTGGAATCATCTTCTGATATTGACGATCAAGAGCCAGAGATAGTAAGTGAAACTGAAAGCGACTATCCAAAAATAGACTTTGACTTAAAAGAAATAGAATTGGATTTAAATGACCCTGAAGAAGAAGTCGAAGAAGATATCGAACTTCCAAATCAAATACAGGAGCAGCCTGAACAAAAAGATACATTAATTGAAGTGCCACCTATAGAAACAACAGATGTTGAAGATTTAGAAGAAGCTGAAGCACAAGATACTCATGAAATAGAAAATAAAGTAGAAGCAACCTCTCCTCTAAAGGAAATATTCGAAAGAGAAGGAGTTGCATATGAGGACTTCGAAATAAGCGAGAGAGAAAATTTCGAACGCAATACTGAAAGAGTAAAAGAGGTTATTGAAGTATTAAAAGGACACGGAATACCACTTAATTTAACAATAAAGCAGAGTAATATATTTTATAAAAAAGATGCTAAAGAATTAGACGAGTTGTTAAACATAATCACTACTGATGAAGAAGGAAGTGGCATGGGCTTCACAATCGATTTCGTTTATTATGTACTAAATGAGCTTGCGAGCGTAGATATTGACAAATTAATTGGTGTTTATAATAGCGAATTTATGAAAGTAGATGCAAAGACAGGTCTAATCGAGTTGTTAAAAAAGGCAATGGATAATAGTAGCGATTTTGTCAATAATAAGGAAGCAAATAAAAAAGTATTATTAGATATAGGAGTTACAACTGTTTCTGCAATCGAGGAAACATATCCAGAATTCCTCGAATTAGATAATCCTCTATTCGTAAATGCACTTAATTTATTCGATAAGGAAGACTTAGTTGAAAAATTAAATGACGAAATAAAAATAATACCAAAAATAATAGCATACTGGAGAAACAATTGATATTTCTCCAGTTTTTAATATAATTAAAGTGGTGATAACATGAGAAAAAGTTTAAAATACATCTATATAATGATTATTCTTATTTTGTTAGGAGTAACATTTCTCATTGTTTTTAAAGAAAAAAGCGATGTAGAAGTGGACAATACGCCACCAGCATTAGAAAAACTTTCTGACATTCTTAAGTCTACTGATTATTTTAAAGAGGCGGATATATCTATTGAAAAAGATGAAATGAAACTAGTTGTTGATAACAATGACATATTTATCAAGAACAATTACTATCTTTTAAATGCAAGAAATAAGGAACAGGAAGAATTTATTTGTAAAGTAATTGATGCATTAAGTATTAACTATGGAAATAATGCAAAAGAAAGCATTAAGACATGTGAATTATCACTTTCTGGCATTGCAAATATTAGTGGAATAAATGTTGAAATTTCCGACAATATTAAATCTGTAAAAATAGATAGCATATCTGGTTTTAGTTTATATAATCCCGTAAATGTAGTAGCTTTCAAGGAATTGATTCCCCTAGAAAAAATTAATTATACTATTGAGCAAGATGGCATCATTTTTACAAATATGACTAATAGAATAGATGAAAATCTAAAAAAAATAGACATATGTGGAAACATATACTTAAAACCTAAAAAGAAAGAATTTGTTTTTAAAGTATACGACGAATTAAAAAACATTATCGATGAACAACACTATGAATATTCAAGTAGCGAACAAGTCGCACAGTATTTTTGTGTTTCTTTCGAAGCAAACCCTGAAAGCATAAAGTATTATAGCATAGAAGATGTATAAGCTTTTTTGTTTTACATTAAACGATATTTATAGTATAATTAGCTTATTATAAAAGTGGAGTGTTTAATATGAGAAAAATAGTTTCGAGTATTGATATTGGCAGTGATACAATAAAGCTTGTAGTTGCAGAATTTATAGATGACAAGCTACACATTTTAAGTGCAACAAAAGTCCACTCTAGTGGAATAGAAAATGGAAAAGTTATAGATGTTAAAAAGTTGAGTTTGTCTATTAAAGAAGCCGTAAAGGAGGCGTCGCTATCGCTTGGAGTAGAAATTACTAAGGTAATTTTAGGTGTAAACATGCCCAATGCCAAGTTAATTAAATCCAAAGGATTAATCGATATAAATAGACCGGAATCTTTAATTACAGGTGAAGATGTCTCTAGAGTTACCAAAGAAAGTGCAAGCGGATTAGTAGATGAAGACTTTGTGCTTCTAGGAGTAATACCTATAAGGTTCATTCTCGATGATGAAAAACTTGCAAAGGATCCAAAGGGAATGAAGAGTACACATTTAGGAGTTCAATCGATAGTCGTTACTGTTCCTAAAGATTATATATCTCAAATAATGACTTCGATTACGGATGCAGGGCTTAAAGTAGTCGATATAATACCTAATGCTGTCGGAGATTATTATGCATTTAAAGATACTGAACTAGATAGTCTTGCTGGCGCAATTGTCAATATAGGACATGATACTACTAGTATTTCAATATTTAATCACGGTATTATAACTAACAATAAGACTTATAAAATAGGTGGAGAGAACATCATTAGGGATATTGCTTTTCTAAGCAAAATAGGCTTTGAAGAAAGTAGGAATATCTATATGGAAATGGCACTAGCATCTAGTGAGCTAGCTAACCATAATGAAAGAAGAAATGTAACTTCTTTAGATAATAAAGAACTGCATTTAAATCAGTACGATATCAGTGAAATAACTGAAAGTAGGATAGTAGAAATCTTAAATTTGGCTAAAAAACAAATAAATATCTTAACAAAAAGGGAAATTAGTTATATAATTGTTACAGGAGGATTGACTGAACTTAAAGATTTTAAGTTGACACTTGAAAAATCGATGGGAAAAAACTGTCGTCTTGGTGCCTTAAACGTAATTGGTGTACGTGACAATTGCTTCGTAAGTTCAGTTGGAATTCTTAAATACTTTGAAGAAAAGATTTCACTTAGAGGGAAAAACTTCTCAATCTTCAAAGATGGCGAAATAGAGAAAATGAATAATAAAGATAATAAAACTGGTGGTAATACCTCCTTGTTGGGTAAGGTTTTTGGATACTTTTTTGATAGTTAGGAGATGAATATATGAATGGATTAGAAATGGACCAAATCGCTAAGATAAAGGTTATTGGTATAGGTGGCGGTGGTTGTAATGCCGTCAATAGAATGATAGAATCTGGAGTTAAAGGAGTAGATTTCATTGTTGCAAACACAGACTTACAGGTTTTAAACAGTTCTAAAGCACCTGTAAAGCTTCAAATAGGCGCAACAATTACTAATGGATTAGGAGCAGGTACTAAGCCAGAAGTTGGTAAAGAATCTGCACTAGAATCTAAATCAGAAATAGAAGATGCATTAAGAGGAGCTGACATGGTCTTCGTCACTTGTGGAATGGGTGGTGGAACCGGAACTGGAGGCGCTCCAATAGTTGCAGAAATTGCACAGAGTTTAGGTGCTCTTACTGTAGGTATTGTCACTAAACCATTCAGGTTTGAGGGAAACCGAAGAATGGAACAAGCTATTAAGGGAGTAGAAGAACTTAAGAAACATGTCGATACATTAATAGTTATACCAAATGATAAACTTAGAGATATAATCGATGAGTCTACACAATTTGAAGATGCATTTAAAGAGGTAGATAATGTACTACATAGAGGTGTACAATCTATCAGTGACTTAATCGCTGTAACTGGACTTATAAATTTGGATTTCGCCGATGTAAAGGCCGTAATGGAAAAACGCGGAAATGCCATGATAGGTATCGGATTAGGTGTTGGTGAAAACAGAGCATTAGAGGCAGCAAAAGCAGCAGTATCTAGCCCATTACTTGAAACTAGTATTGAAGGTGCAACTGATGCAATCATAAATGTCACTGGTGGAAAATCGTTAACTCTAATAGAAGCAGAAGAAGCAGTTGATGTAGTAAGAGAATCTGCTAATACTGATATCAATACGATATTTGGTGTAGTAATAAATGAGAACTTAACTGATGAAGTAATCGTAACAGTTATTGCAACGGGATTTGATGATGTGGAGAATGAAAATGAAAACACAAAAAAGGTAAATGTTAAAACTCGTGAAGATGACTTTGATTTGCCACCATTTTTAAGAGATAGAGACTATTAGAATAGAGAAATCTATTCTTTTTCATTTGAAGTGAATGTGATATAATGTACATATCACTTTTATTATATGGAGGATTTATGAGCGATTATTTAATATATTACGGAATTACGATTATAACATTAGTTATCACACTGGGAGCAAGCGCATATATAAGATTCAGCTATAGCAAATATTCTAAAATTATCAGTAAGAAAAGACTTACAGGTAGAGACACCGCACAAAAAATACTGGATAAAAATGATTTAAAAGACATATACATAGTTGAAACAAAAGGTAACTTAACAGATCATTATGACCCTAATAGAAAAGTTGTAAGACTGTCGAGCGATGTATATCACGGTGAATCTATCAGTTCTATAGCAGTAGCAGCTCATGAGTGTGGACATGCAATACAAGATAAAGTGAATTATACTTTCATGAGAATTAGATCATTCTTAGTTCCAATAGTCAACATTTCTTCAAAGGCAGGTTATATAATAATAGTATTAGGCGTAATACTCGAAAGTCTAAACTTGATTTGGACAGGTATCGTTTTAGAAGGTTTAATATTAGTATTTCAACTAGTAACACTTCCAGTAGAAATAGATGCATCAAAGAGGGCACTACGCGAACTAGAAGAGTTAGGAATATTAGATGAAGATGAACATAGTAAAGCAAAGACAGTACTAAGGGCGGCGGCTTTAACATATGTATCAAGTGTAGCAACTGCAGCGTTAAGCATATTAAGACTCATACTTATATATGCTAAAAATAGAGATAACTAGAGGTTTCTCTTTTTATTTCTAGAGGAGGGAAAATGATAAAACTTTTTAAAAATTTTACTAAAAGAGATGTATTTATTATAATTCTTATCACAACATTAGTAATTCTTTCTGTGTTTTTTGATTTGCGATTACCTGAGTACATGAGTGAAATCACGAGAATTATAACGACAAAAGTAACAGATATTAAGGAAATTTTTAAACCAGGAATTCATATGCTTTTATGCGCAATAGCAAGTACATCTTCTACGATATTCACGGGATATTTATCGTCTCTTTTATCGGCAAATTTTTCAAAAAATATTCGGAGAAAAATATTTTCTAAAGTAGAGAGCTTCGGTCTTGCTGAAATCAAGAAATTCTCCACAAGCAGTTTAATAACGAGAACTACAAACGATGTTACGCAAATAGAGATGCTTTTAAGTATGGGACTTTTACTCATAATTAAATCCCCAGTGATGGCGATATGGGCACTATTAAAAATAGTAGGTAAAAGTGCTGACTTGAGTTTGATAACTGCAATAGGGGTTGTAATCATAGTATGTACCAACACATTTATCATAAAGAAGGTAACTCCAAGATTTGAAAAAATGCAAAAACTGACCGATAGGTTAAATGGAGTAACTAGGGAGAACTTGACTGGTATTAGAGTAATTAGAGCTTTCAATGCAGAAAAATTTCAAAACAATAGATTTTCACAAGTAAATGAGGATTTGACTGGCACACAACTTGCCAATCAAAAGACATTTGCATTAATGAGTCCCATCATGAGTTTTGTTATGCACTTTCAACAGTTGGCAATATACTTTGTTGGTGCCCATTTAATACTGAAGTTAGGCTTATTTGACAAGATTAACATGTTTAGCAACATGGTAGTATTCAGCAGTTACGGAATGCAGGTAATTATTTCGTTTTTAATGTTGACATTCATATTTATGATTGTACCTAGAGCAAATGTTTCAGCAAAGAGAATAAATGAAATATTAGATGAGAAAAATTCTATTACACCTGGTAATTTTGATGGTGAAACTAAAGATAAAGGTATAGTAGAATTTAAGAATGTAAGTTTTAAATATCCAGATGCCGAGGAATATATATTAAAAGACATATCATTCAAAGTAAATAGGGGAGAAACTATAGCCTTTATAGGATCAACTGGTTCTGGTAAATCGACTTTGATAAATTTAGTACCTAGATTATACGATGTCACTGATGGAGAAGTACTAATTGATGGAGTTAACGTAAAAGATTATGATTCAAAAGCGCTGAACTATAAAATCAGTTATGTATCTCAAAAGCCTTTTATGTTTGCCGCTAGCATTAAAGATAATGTAGCTTACGGAAGAGCTAAGAAAAAACCGAGTAGTGATAAAATAAAAGAAGCGATTAGGATAGCTCAGGCAGATGAGTTTGTAGAAAAAATGGATAAGAAGTATGACTCATTTATAGCAAGAGGTGGTACTAACATATCTGGTGGACAAAAACAAAGATTGTCCATTGCAAGAGCAATTGCTAAAGATCCAGAGATCTATGTCTTTGATGACGCTTTTTCTGCACTTGACTTTAAAACAGATGCTCGTCTTAGAAAAGAATTAAAAAACTATACAAAAAATGCAACAATAATGATTGTCGCTCAGAGAATTGGAACAATTATCAATGCTGATAAAATTGTCGTCTTAGATAAAGGAAAGTGTGTCGGGGTAGGTACACATAAGGAACTTATGAAAAAGTGTAGTGTTTATAAGGAAATCGCACTTTCTCAGTTGAGTAAGGAGGAACTTGAAAATGCCTAGACCAGGGAATATGAAAGTACAATCGAAACCAAAAAACTTTAAAAGTACCATGTCGAAACTTTTAAAAAGTCTTGGTAAGTTTAATAAAATCATTATAGTATGTATGACTCTTTCTTTGCTGAGCGCGATATTTGCATGTATCGCTCCAAACAGATTATCAGGGATTACCGATATAATTACTGCAGGGATCACTCCTAGCCAGAGTAAAATCAAAGAATTAGGTGAAAAAATCCATGGGGAAATGTTAAAAACATATGTCGAAAAATCAAATATTACTTTTAAAGATGAAAGTGACGTTTTAATTCACTTTAGTTCTCTTTCGGATGAAGAAAAAAAAGAATATATGGAGCCTATAGAACTTAGCGGCACAGTAATCAGTATAGACGAACAGATCGAATTATTAAATTTTTTTGCCAGTTCTAAAAATAATAATATAGACTATTCATCTTTAATGAAGAGTAAGTCATTTAAAAAGATAGAGAAGTTTATTACTCCTGATATGAATATAGTTCTATTGGACAAAAGAGTATTATTTTTGGCAATATTATATATTATTAGTTCAATTTTTTCATATGTACAAGGTTTACTTATGGCAAAAGTATCTAATGGTTACTCTAAAGATTTGAGAGAACAGATAAGCATTAAAATTAATAAACTCCCACTTAAATATTTTGATACTCACGAAACAGGTGACATATTATCACGTGTAACTAATGACATCGATTCCATTGGAATGAATATAAACAATAGTTTATCTTCACTAGTTTCAAATGTGACTTTATTTTTAGGATCCATCGTAATGATGTTTATAACCAACTGGATAATGGCTCTAACTGCAATTGTATCAAGTCTAATCGGATTTGCACTATCATCCATACTTATAAAGAAGAGCCAAAAATATTTTAAAGAACGTCAGGATGAACTCGGAAAGTTAAACGCTCACATCGAAGAAATATATTCCGGTCATAATGTAGTAAAGACATATAATGGAGAAGATGATTCTTTAGAAGAATTCGATCAAATAAATGATAGATTGTATACTTATAATAGAAAGAGTCAATTCTTGTCTGGATCGATGCAACCAATTATGAGTTTTATAGGAAACCTAGGTTATGTTGCGGTATGTGTAGTAGGTGCTATATTAGTGATGAAAAATTTGACTAATTTTGGTTCTATAGTTGCATTTATGATCTACGTAAGATTGTTTACGAACCCACTTTCACAAATCGCACAAGCTGCTACCGGTTTACAATCTACTGCTGCTGCAGCAGAGAGGGTATTTGAATTTATAGAAGAAGAAGAGATGCGAAGCGAAGAGAATTTAACGGGGTATCTAAATAAAAAACAAGTAGACGGAAATATCGAATTTAAAAATGTCAATTTTGGTTATGAAAAAAATAGACCTATAATTAAAAACTTTACAGCTTCTATTAAGAAAGGACAGAAAGTTGCAATAGTAGGCCCGACAGGTGCAGGAAAAACTACATTAGTAAATTTATTGATGAAGTTTTACGAAATAGATTCTGGTGATATATTAATAGATGGAGTATCTATTCGCGATTTAACTAGGGAAAATATCCACGATTTATTCGTCATGGTGCTTCAAGATACTTGGCTGTTTGAAGGAAGTATAATGGATAACATAAAATTTAATAAGTTAGGTGTCAAAGAAGATGAAATATGGGAAAGTTGTAAAACTGTTGGAGTAGATCATTTCATTAGAACTCTACCTGGACAGTTAAACTATAACATTACTGATTCGGATTCCGTTAGTCAAGGTCAAAAGCAACTATTAACTATCGCAAGAGGAATGATTGAAGCAGCACCATTTTTAATACTCGATGAGGCGACAAGCAATGTAGATACTAGAACAGAATGTTTAGTACAGAGCGCTATGGATAAATTGACAGTCGGTAAGACTAGCTTTATAATTGCGCATAGATTGTCCACTATTAAAAATGCAGATTTAATCTTAGTACTAAATGATGGAAATATTGTCGAGCAGGGAACACATGAGGAACTGATGAAGAAAAATGGACAATATTATAAATTATATACGTCACAATTTGATATATAGATTACTAGCGATAGTAATCTTTTTTGTAAATCTTTGTATATATATAAAAAATTGTTTTTTTTTTAAAAAAGTTGTGCTATACTAAAGATAATAAGGAGGATTGAATATGGAAAAGAAGAACACTTTCTATGTTGCTGTTATCGCAATATTACTAGTTGCAGTAGTTGCCATGTCAATAGGTTTCGCGTTTTCAGACGTAGAATTAACAATCAATGGAGGAGTTACTGCTAAGGCTACAAAATGGGATGTTCACTTTAAAGAAGTAAAGAACATTACAAATAACGGCGCTACAGTTACTACTGCACCATCTGTTCCAGCTAACGGATCTACTTCAATTACATATACAGTTACTTTAAATAAACCAGGTGACTCATATGAATTTGATGCAGATGTAGTTAATGCAGGTGACTTTAATGCTATTCTTAAGACTATAAATTTGACTAGTACTTCAGATGTAGCATACTTGGACCATGTCGTTACATATAATGGCACTGACTATACTGCAGCAACAAATACAGTAACTGGAAATTCTGCTTTAGCACCAGAAGCTACAGAAACTATCCATGTAAAAGTGTCATATGTTCAGCCAGCTAGTGAAAGTGATTTGCCTAGTGCTGACGATGCAAAAACATTAACTGTTACTTTAGTATATGGACAAGCACAATAATCCTAAAAACTAAAAATATGTGTAATGCTGCTTTTAAGCAGCATTACACAAATTACTAGTGATAATTATGAAAAAGAATATAAAGAGAATACACATTTTTGAAATAATACTATTAATTTTTATTATTATGTTTAAAGCCGTAGCTATGGAATACTATAGGGATTATTCTCTAATAATCAATGCAGTATTTTGGGGATTAATTACCATTTTTGCTTATTTGGTATTTGGCTTTCCTAGGGATAAAAACTATTTAAAACCTATAGCTATTAAGATTGTAGTTACAATTTTACTTTTATACTTTGTAAGTACATACTTAATGGGGTTCTTTATCGGTTTCGGTTATAGTCACTTCGATAATGATATCTTAGTTCTACTTAAAAATATTTCCCCATATGTAGTAATCTATATTGGAATGGAACTATTCAGATATATAATACTCAAAAATTGTACAAGAAAAAGAGAAATTATAATTTTAACTATCGAATTTATCGCATTAAATATAATAATGGGAATTAGTGGTAAGGATTTGCATACTGCAAAAAACATATTTGTGGTTACATCCACTATTATCATTCCTATTATTGCCAATGAAGCAATGTATTCATATGTGACATATAACGTAAGCCTTGCTCCGTCGCTAATATATAGATTAGTTATGGAATTATATGTCTATTTTATGCCATTTTTACCAGCAATGGGAGATTATTTGAGTTCTGTATTCAGTTTGGTCTTACCATTCACGATATATTATCAGATTAGAAAAGAAATAAAATATAAAGAATCATATAATAGGATGGCTAAGAAATCACTGAAGATGGCAGTATTGGTAATTGTATTAACATTTGTCATAGTACTATCTATTTTAACTAGTGGCTTCTTTAAATATCACTTGATTGCAATCGTTTCTAACAGTATGAAACCTACTTATAAAAGAGGGGACGCTGTCATCATCGAAAAAGTATTAGCGAGCGAAGTAAAAGAAGGAGATATACTCGCCTTCGATATAGGTACTGGTATAATTACGCATAGGGTAGAAAAAATAAAATATGATAAAGGTGTTTATACATTTATTACAAAAGGGGATAATAACAGTTCTCCAGATGCACTAGATATAACTAATGAAAATGTCTATGGTGTAGTTAGATATGCATTAAATAATGCTGGTTATCCTACAGTACTGATTCACGAACTTTTTGAAAGGAGGTAGACTTATGAATAAAAAGATAAAAAACATCGCAGTTATATTGCTATTATGTTATATTATCTTTTTACCTATAGGTGCAGTTCTATTAAAGAAAAGCTTTAAAAACTCATTTATAGAAACTGTAAATTATAAACAGACTTCAGATGTCGATTACAAAGTTTACCTTAAAGAAAATAGATTTTTTGAAACTCCATACTTGGAAAAGGGAAAAGTATATATTACGAGCCTTATAGATAATATCGATGTAGACTTAAACTACAGTATTGGCTTCGATCTTCCGAAAACAGGTAAATATGTTTATTCAGTAAAGGGAATAATAAGCGCTGAATTACAAAATGATAAAGATAACAATTACTGGCAAAAAGAGTACGAACTATTGCCAGAGAAAACAGTTGATTTCAACGACAGCAACATTATTGATATTAAAGAAAACTTAAAAGTTGACTATCAAAATTACAATGATATATTAATGGAATTTAAAAAACAATATTCTCTATCTATGAATGGTTCTTTAAAAATATTTATGACCATTAAGAGTTATATAAACAGTGAATTTGGCGGAGAAGACTTTATTAAAGAGGATGAAGTTAGTCTAACCATACCTCTAACTAAATCCACAATTGAGGTTCCAATAGAGATAGATTGTCCTAAAAAAGAAGACTCTTTAAAATCAGATAAATACTACATGCGGGATAATAAGTATACTATTATGAGAATAGGTGGATATGTACTAACCGTATTTGCAGTAATTTCATATATTTTTGTTATAGTAGTATTTATCATTAAGGCAAAGAATCAACACGAATACATAAAGAAGTTGAGTAAAATTTTAAAAACCTATGATTCAATTATAATAACTGTTAAAAAAATGCCATCTATTAAAGATTTACAGATTATCGAGGTAAAGAATTTTAACGAATTGCTAGATGCACACAGTGAACTAAGATTACCTATAAATTACTGTGATGAAAAGGACAAGGCAACATTCTTGATGATTAGTGATAAAATTGCTTGGCGTTATACATTGATGAAGGATAGATAATATGAAGAAATCTAGTGATAAGAAAATATTTATATTATTAACCTTTATTTTTTGTATTACTATTGCGTTTATGACTTTTGGTTTTGCCTTCAGCGATAAGATACTTACCATTGGTGGTCAAGTAACGACTAGAAAATTTGGTAAATTAAAAATAACTGATATAAGTGTAGATAATTCTGGCCAAAATACTCTACCAGCGAATTCTGGTAGGGGATTGTATTTAGATGATAATGGTAATATAGAAATAGAATACTCATTTAGCGTATCAAGAACGAGTGTTACTTATTATGCGACATATTTAGTCACGCTCGATAACGGCAGTGTAGACGATTATACTTTTACTGGCTTTAACATAGCACCAGAAGTTTCTATATCTGGTGCGAACAATAATGAAGCTGGCGCTTTCATAACCCATACTATTGTTACAACTACTAATTCTGATTTAGCTCTTGGAGATGTCATCGCATCAGATGAAGTTAGAAAATTTGCAGTCCAATTAGAAATTAGAGTCGAATCTAGTAAGAATAACACTACAATCGGTGTAGGCGGTGGTGGCACGGTCGGTAGTGAAATCATCGAAAATGGTCAATTCTACGGCACATTGTTGACAGATAGCGTTGACTTAAAAAATCAGGAACTTGATTGCTTTGATTTTGAAGTACTAAATACTTATAAAAGTGCAAAGACATTTACTGTAAGCTCAGGAAATACTAATTTAGAACTGGTAGACTCATCAGGTAATGCTTTAAGCAGCTTTACCATTTCAGCACCAGATGAAAATGATCCGGAAAGCAATGTTCGACAGTACAATGTTTGTATTAAAAAGTCGAGTGGTGCAGTATTTACTGAAGATACCACTACAACTTCGATTATTTTAAATACATCCGGCATGAATCCAGTAAGCATTGGTAATTTGAGAGCTTCTGTTCCAGTTTCTCAGATACAGGACACCACACCTATCTCAATTGGCAATGTAACATTTGAAAAAGTACAATATGATACTTCAACTAATTCGCTTAAGACAAGTGTATCTTGGTCTAGATTGGATTCTGGAGGAACTGATGTAGACAATTACTATATTGCTATTTTCGATAGTGCTAATACTTCTTCGCCATTAAAAACTTTTGAACTAAGTGGTAATACTCCAACAAATAACTATGAATTAGTATTGGATAATGCTTTCTTAACCAGCAATAAAACGGCATTACAGAATGCCGATAAAACATTCTTTGTTAAGGTATATGGCAAGGATCATGCACAAAATAGTGGTGAGTCATATTGTAATTCAAATAGCCAGTATTGTGTTTCATCCAATGCAATATCTCTAGTTTACGAATACACTTTGAGTTTGACATCTAACAACAATAACGTTGCTTTAGTTGTCGATGGAAATAATGTGACATCAACTAAAATCTACTATAAAGCAGAATTTAGTTCTACAATTACTGTTACACAAGAAAAGTACAAGCTAGATGGAACAGTAAGTGTTACACATGCAAGTGGAACTTATACTAATGGAACTGAATACTTCTTCGGTTTAAAGAGTGGTTCCACCGTGACCGCTGATTTTACAATCTATGCAGGTAATATTGATTCAAATATTTCCGTATCAACCTCTACAACATCAGATGATCAAACATGTTTAGTCGCAGGTACTATGATTAGATTAGCAGACGGTACTAGCAAAAAAATTGAAGATATCAAATATGATGACTTATTAATTGCAATCAGCCATCAGAGTGGAAAAGTAATAGAAGAGTACCCAATATGGATAGAGCAAGAAGGAAATATTGATGAATACCAAATTAATACATTCTCCGATGGTTCAGTTTTAAAAACAGTTGGTACACATGGAGTTTTTAGTGTCGATGCTAATAGATATGTTTCCGTTAAAGATAGGGATAACTTCCATATCGGTACAAGAGTAATAAAGGTAAACGATAATAATGAAGTAGAAATTGTAACAGTAAAGGATATCGAGGAAGTTCACGAGCCAGTTAAATACTACCATGTTTCTTCTACGTTCTACCATAACGTAATCGCTGATAACATTCTTACTACAGATGCCATATTAGTGGTTTCCAATATGTTTACATTCGATGGTAACCTAAAATGGACGAACGAAAGGGAAGAATTCCTAGCAAAAGGCGACGTATTCCACTATGAAGATTGGTCACATGTATTTCCAGAACATATATTTAAAGGATTCAGAATGAGAGAAGCAATGATTCTACAGCATAAGGGATTACTAGATATAAGCTTGTTTGATAGAGTACTAAATAGAAAAATAACTGTTCCTCCTATGAATAGTGAAGGAAAACTTATGTGGATGGTATCGACAAGTGAAGATATGCCTGGTGAATACCATGTTGCTAATTCACTATACACATTACCTGAACCAAAAGGGATGGAAGGAAAAAAATTTAAAGGTTGGTACAACAATGGCGATGATAAAATCTACATGCCTGGGGATACTTGTGAGATAATATATAGCATGCATTTTGTTGCAATGTATGAATGAACAACTTAAAAGATCGCGTTTGTGGTCTTTTTTTGTGCATTTATATAATATACTTTACTGGAGGGACTATGTTTAAAAATACTATAAATCTAAGAGTTAGAATAGTTTTTCTAGTAGTCATATTCATGATGATACTAGTAGTAGGTAAAGTGTTCTATATCGA
>ODAI011666173.1_pt1 | contig 26192 bp, 19 predicted proteins | sample 1539321 | NCBI WGS metagenome assembly ODAI01 (sample SAMN02144231, study PRJEB22623) | gut metagenome | biome: sheep rumen | host: Ovis aries | place: New Zealand
AGCGGCTGTAGCTTCATCGAGAAGCGAGCAGTTGGCGAGCGGCAGTCCCGTGAGGTCGCTGATCATCGTCTGGAAGACAAAAAGAGCCTCCAGTCGTCCCTGACTCACCTCTGCCTGGTACGGCGTGTACGAGGTGTACCAAACGGGGTTCTCGAGGATGTTACGACGGATGACAGCCGGTGTGATGGTTCCGTACCATCCGCGGCCGATATACGACCGCGCGGGCATGTTGTTGTTCAGCATCGCCTCGGCGGCCTCTAACTGTCTCTGCTCCGTGTACGGCTCGTCCAACTCGATACCCTCCGGCAGCAGTATATCCGCCGGCATTGCCTCACGCACCAGCGCTTCCATTGACTCGGCTCCGACAGCCTCCAGCATTTTTTTCTCGTCCTCCGGCGTCAGACCGATGTGACGGTTTTCCAAGTAGTTAACCTTCATATAGTGTATTTTTTTGTTCTTTGAAACGGCTCCTGTTTCTTTTGCAGGTGCAAAGGTACAACATTTTTTTGAAATGTGCAAGTTTTAAGGTGATTTATTCGTAATTTACAATACTACCGTTTCTCCCTTGACCGGAACCTCTACGTTCCGGAAACCGGCATCGTGCAGGTGCCCTTTGTACGTCTCGGCGGCTTGCGGCTCGCCGTGTACCACAAAGACGCGCTGCACATCCTTGACCTGCAGACTTCGCGTGAGGTAGTCGGTCATCTCACAGTAATCGCCGTGTCCGGAGAAACCTTCTATCTTGGTGATCTGGGCTTTTATCTTGCGGTCGAGACCGAAGATAGAGATCCATTTCAGTCCGGGCTCCTGAATACGTGCGCCGAGGGTGGTCGGCTCGCAATAGCCGACAATCAGAATCGTACACCGCGGGTCGGATATGTGGTTCGCCACGTGGTGTTTGATACGCCCAGCCTCCAACATGCCGGAAGCCGATATGATGATACAGGGTTCGTCTTTGTGGTTCAGTGCCTTGGATTCACGGATGTCGGTGATATACCGTAGGGTATTGAATCCGAAAGGATCCGGATCAATCTGCAGCGACCGCCGTACCTCCTCGGACAGCTCGTCCGGATAGAGCCTGAAAATCTGAGTGGCGTTGGTACTCATCGGCGAGTCCACATAGACCGGAATATGCGGCAGACGACCGTCGTTGTAGAGCTGGTTGAGCACATAGACGATTTCCTGGGTTCTGCCGACCGAGAAAGCTGGAATAAGGAGCTGCCCCTTCCGATAGACGCAGGTGTCTTCCACAACTCCGAGAAGGTTCTCCTCTGTCACCTCTTCTCCGTCGTGCAACCGGTCACCGTAAGTCGATTCGCAGATGAGGTAGTCGCATTGCGGGAACAGTTGCGGCGGAGGCAATATATGGCAGTGCTTACGGCCTATATCACCGGTGTAGCATAACCTTTTCCACCGTTTCTCTCCTTCATCCTGACGGCCGGCTTCTGAAGAATGAGGGTTTTCGTAAATCTCCAGCGAGCAGATAGCACCGCCGAGCATGTGACCGGAATTGGTGAACGTCAGCAGCACATCATCGAAAAGACGGAAACGGCGGTCATAGCTATACGTCACGAAATGCCGCATCGCGCCATCGACGTCATGCTGGTTATAGAGCGGCTCTATTTTATAGGTCTTGCCTTTCTCTTTGTGCGGGTGCTGGCGGTCTATCTTCTTGTTATACGTCCGCACATCCTGTTCCTGGATAAAGGCGGTATCGGTCAGCATGAGGGCGCAAAGGTCACGCGTGGCGGGCGTACAATAGATATCTCCGCGGAAACCCATTTTATAAATGTAGGGGATCAGACCCGAGTGGTCTATATGCGCATGGGAGAGCACTACGCAGTCTAATTTCTTGGGGTCGAAACCAAGGGCACGGTTAGCGGCATCGGTCTCCATGCCTTTACCCTGATACATACCGCAATCGAGAAGAATGGTATGCCCCGAATCGGTCGTGATGAGATGTTTGCTACCGGTCACTTCTCCGGTAGCCCCGAGAAACTGAATTTTCATGGCATAAACAATTTATGCCACAAAATTACTGCTTTTTTTTCATATATGCAAATATTTTTAATGAATTTTGTCTTTCGTCTTTTGGCGACCGTCTGAAACTGACAAAACTGACATACAGTTTTTTTGCTTGTTGTCACTTTTGCCATACTGAATTTTCTTTCTTTTTTCCCCGAATCGGATTCGGGGCTTCATGAATCTCTGTAGGCAATTACCCGTCATTCTCGCAACCATCTCGCGATTTTCATATGCAAAACAATACATAATTTCACTTTTCAAAATAAAAAATATGGAAAAATGCACAAGGTCTTGCATATATCAAAAAAAAGCAGTATCTTTGCAGTCGATTTCACAAGTATGCGGTGTTAGCACATCGGTAGTGCATCGGCTTCCCAAGCCGAGGAGGCGGGTTCGATTCCCGTACACCGCTCCAGATAGCAAGCCGGTCTATCGCTGCTGAGAGAAAGAAAAGCATGCGTGCTTTAATCTCATCGGCAGAGGAAAGTCCGGGCAGCACAGAGCACCGCAGCGGTTAACCGCCGTCAGGCAGCAATGTTTGGTCCCTGTTACAGAGACGAGTAATGTGAAACGCGCACACTGCGGGCTGCAATTCCAAGTAAACCGATGTCTGAGCGCTGCTCGCGCGAGTCGGAGGGTAGGAAGCGAGAGAAGGACATGGTAACATGTACCTCAAGATTAATGATAGACGCCCGCAAGGGTACAGAACCCGGCTTATAGGCTTGCTGTCCCCTACGGGGGCTGACGCTAAAGCGTTAAACTGTCAAACTGTTAAAGCGTTAAAACTGCAACCGTGAAGAAGTTCTCCGATATTATTCGATTTGTTCGCTACGATATGTGGCGGCGGACGGCTACCGAATACACCGGTTTTCTCCAACGCATCGGTTTCACGATTATCCGCACCATCGCCCTCGTCATCCGCGGCTTCTCCAACAAAGGGCTGAACGACAAAGCCAAATCCCTTACTTTTTCCCTGATCTTTGCGATTGTCCCCATCTTAGCCATGATCTTAGCCGTGGCGCAAGGTTTCGGCATGGCGGATGTCATAGAGACGCAACTCAACCGCTCGTTCCTCGGCGAGACAGGCTTGGTGCCGGAGATTATGGAGATGGTGGAGCGGTATCTGGAGACGGCGCAGGGAGGACTGTTCATCGGTATCGGGTTGCTCATTCTGCTCTGGGCGATCTATTCGTTCTTTGAGTCGGTAGAATCCGCCTTCAACCAGATATGGAACGTGCAGCGTTCGCGCTCTATTCTCCGGCAAATGACCACCTATATCGCCATCGTGGTACTGGTACCCGTACTGATTGTTTGTTCGACGGGTATCAACATTTTCGTACACTCAACGGTAGAGAACCTGCCGCATCTGTCCATGCTTCAACACCTCTCCCAGCAGAGCCGTTTTCAGTTCCTGCAGTTTGTGATGTGCTGGCTGTTCTTCACATGGATGTATGTCGCTATCCCGAACACGAAGGTTCGGTTGTTGCCTGCCATTGTTCCTGGCGTACTCATGGGAACGCTCTTCCAGTTGCTGCAGATGTTGTCGGTCTATCTGATCGCCATGCTGAGCCGGACGAGTATCGTATATGGTGCGTTTGCTACCCTACCGATCCTGATGACCATGTTGCAATACGCCAGTCTGCTGATCCTGATAGGCGCGGAGATGAGTTATGCCATCCAGAACAACGAGGAGTTCGAGTACGAGCACGACCTGAATAGTATGTCGCGGCGGTATAAGGATTTTATTATGCTCTATCTGCTGCACACGATTGTCAAACGGTTTGAGGCGGACGAGGCACCCCTGACCGCACACGAGTTGGCGAAGAAAGACCACCTGCCTATCCGGTTGGTGAACCAACTGCTCTCACGGCTGACCGTGACCAAGATCCTCCGTGAGGTGTACGTGGAGGGCAAAGAGGAACGGACCTTCCAACCCGCACTCGATACACATAAGATCACGCTGGGACTGGTTGTGGACAGGATTGAGCAGCAGGGCACGGAGGAGTTCCTGCAGAACCCGAGCGAGGAGATGCGGGCCTTCTGGGAGAGTTATATACGCTTAAACGACCAATACAAATCAATAGACGGGATATTGGTGGACGAACTATAGATATTCATTAATCATTAATCATTATTCATAGTACCATGAAAAGGAATTTCTTTTTAGCAGCAGTGCTGTTGGCAAGCCAAATGCTGTGTGCGGCACCTAAGATCGAACAGGTGGAGCCGCTGTGCTGGTGGACGGAGATGAAGACTCCGCTGACCGTTTTGTTCCACGGCGAGGACCTGAAGGACGCCCAGGTGAGTGTACAACAGGTCGTTGGCGGAAAAGTGATGCGAGGCGCCTGCTTGGGACTCGTTCCACGCAGCCAGCATAACGCCGAGAGTCCGAACTACCTGTTCGTTGATTTCGGTGTCTTCCAGCCCGGCACCTATCGCATTACCCTCAAGAAAGGCAAGAAAAAAGCCACTTACGACTACGTGATTGCCGAGCGTCGTCAGGGCAGCCGCGAGCGCAAAAGCTTTGATGCCTCGGACGTAGTGTATCTGATCATGAGCGACCGGTTTGTAGATGGCGATGAGAGCAACAACTCCACCGCCGACACCCGCGAGAAAGCCGACAAGAGCAATGTGAACGGACGTTTCGGAGGTGATATACAGGGAATCATCAATTCGTTTGACCATATTCAGAAATTGGGCTGCACCGCTATCTGGCCGACGCCGATGTTAGGCGACGACGAAGAGGCTTGGTCATACCACGGCTACGCCTGCTCCGACTACTACCACATAGACCCGCGCTACGGCTCCAACTCGCAGTACGCACAGATGGTACAGGAGGCGCACAAGAGAGGACTCAAGATACTCATGGACATGGTGCCGAACCACTGCGGCGCGGCGCACTGGTGGATGAAAGATCTGCCGTACCACGACTGGATCAATCAGTTCCCTCAGTTCACCAACACCAATAACTGTTTCACCGCCAACTATGATATCAATGCTTCGGAGTACGACCGCAAGCTCAGCAACCGCGGATGGTTCGACCACCCCATGCCGGACATGAACCTGGAGAACCCAGACCTGCTCAAATACTTCCAGCAATGGGCTGTTTGGTGGATTGAGTACGCCGACTTGGACGGTCTGCGCGTGGACACCTATCCGTATATCGAGAAGATCCCTGGCAGCCAGTGGATCAAGGCGATCCGTGAGGAGTACCCCAATATCAATATCGTAGGTGAGTGCTGGACACGACCGGCTCCGGCTGTTGCTTACTGGCAGAGCGGCACAAAGAACTTCGACGGTTTTGACTCCAACCTGCCCTGCGTAATGGATTTCCCCGTAGAGGAAGCCATCCGTCAGGCATTGGAGAACGATGGTAACTACTGGGGCGGCGGTCTGACGAAGGTCTATGACGCTATGACGATGGACTATATGTACGGCGACATCAATAATGTGCTGACCTTTCTCGGCAACCACGACATGGCACGTATAACCGACGTAGTGAAGGATAAAGATCCCCGCCGCGTGAAACTGGCTTACGTGCTGCTGGCTACCATGCGCGGTATTCCGCAAGTGCTCTACGGCGACGAGTATGCCATGACCTCCGCGAACAAAGAAGACCCGAACAACCACTCGTACTTGCGCGCTCCGCTGCCGTTGGGCAAAGAGGTAACGGAGGAGATGCAGAACATGTTTGATTTCCAGAGCCGGCTGTTCAACTGGCGTAAGGACGAGCCCGTACTCCACTACGGCAAGACGATGCATTTCATGGCGCGCAACAACACGTATGCGTTCTTCCGCTACAATGAGAAGGAAGCAGTCTTTGTATTCGCCAACGCAGCCGAAAAGCCGCGCACGGTTCCGACCGCTACCTACAAGGAGATCCTCGGTCAGTACAACCCGGTGGGTTTCAACCCCTTGACGGGCGAGCAGATTGACCTCAGCCGCGAGGACATTGAGGTAAAGGGTTTGAGTACGATGATCGTGAAGTTAACAAAATGACCCAATGGTAAATGAGCCAATGGTAAATACAACAAAGCGCTGCCCCCGTTGCGGGGCAGCGTTCGTATGTCACTACGGGCAGCCGGATATATGCCAGTGCGCAGGCGTGGTGCTCAACGAAAAAGCGCGCGCTTACCTGCGCACGCATTATTCCGATTGCCTCTGTAGAGCCTGCCTCGAAGAGGTAGGAAGACTAGGATACTAGGGAACTAGGATACTAGTATAATCTGTTAGCAAAATGAAGTACGGAGTCGGGGGCGTTATTCAGGATATGAATGACGTCCTCTAACATTTCCTCGGGGTGTACCACCCCACGCTCCCAGAAGTTGTTCGCACCGGAAGGCAGGCGCTGCTTGCGCCAGTTATAAACGCGTCTTTCCTTGTACGCCTTGAACCACGTGTGCTTCTCGTCCATCTGCGCCAGTTCTTCCAGACTGTTTCCGCCGGCGCCGACCCACACATCCGCGTCGTGGAAATAATGAAGCGTCTCCTCGATGGTCAGCGGAATAGAGGTTGCCCGTTCGTCCTCATAGAATGGGTAAGCGGCTCCGGCATCCTTGAAGAGGTACGCCAGATAGTTCTTGCCAGAGGGCACATACCAAGTACCGCGGAAGTTATTACCGGACATAATAGACCGTTGCACTGCCAGACCGGCATCGCCTGTAAGACCGCTTTCGCTGTAAGACCGTTCGTTGACACTCGCTGTAAGATAGAGATATTTTTTCTCTACAGCATTGAAGATTGAGTCGGCTTGCGACAGTTTGCCGGTGAGGGCACCGAAGACGCGGATCCACTCGGCACGGGCGAGCGGAGAGCCTTCCTGCCACTCGTTGATATACATCGTAAAGACTCCTAATTTCTCTATCCGCGCCGCTTCGAGGTTATCGTACTGACCGTAATTGACCGCCAAGAGAGCGTCCAAACCGGCTTGGAGCGTCCGCTCCGCAGAGGGGTTCATGGAGTCGCCAAGGTCGATCTCGTCGCCTTTCACCGGCGTGTAGATGAGTTCGGGATTGCAGACTGCCGCCAAGGCGTCCATCGCGTCAAGGGCATAGAGGAACCCCACCTGCACGGTACTCATCGTACCCAGACGGCGAAGCGGCTCCCGAACACAGAGACGCTGGTAAGGTTGGAACACCTCTACCACCACGCCGGTGTCCGTCTCGGTGATCTGAAACCCTGTAGCGTATTTGTTCCCCGCAGGCACACTACCCTGCTCCGCCGAGTGCTGTGCGCACCCGACGAAGCAAAGGAGTGTCAATAATATCGGTAATAACCGTTTCATCTATTATTTCTTAGCACCGAGGTTGTCGATACAGAAATAGGTCGGAGTGGTCAAGCCATAGTCATTGCTTTTCGTGCCGCTCATGGCGAAGTGCAGTTCGTCCACCTTGCCCAGTGTGCTCAAATCAACATATGTCCAGTCGGTCACGATAGTCTTACCCTGCGCAAGATAGAAATCTACTTTGCCATTTACCTCTTTGCCCTCCAGTGAGCCGGTAATGGTCAGGAGCAGATGGTCATCGTCCGTAAAACCACCAGCTATGGTGGACATACCGTCGCCCAGCTTGATCATTTTTTCTACTAACGCCGTGTTGCACACATACATGCCCGGAACTGTGGCAGCTGACTTGAGTTTGATAGCATTCGGAGTCCATGCGTCTGCATACCAAACCAGATAGTTTTTGCCGGCATACGCTCCGCCCTTGGCGGATTTGTAAGCGTCCTCATACCCTTTTACATCTGTTGTCGTTTGGTTGGAAACGACACCACCCACTACATACGTTCCATTGTAAGATACACTCTGCTGGCATTTGAAATTGCCGCTCTCCAGATAAACGGTTGTGTCCACAGAGTACTTGAAAATACTCTCAGTAGTCATCGGGCTGATAGCAGCCTCTTCAAATGTGGCAACGGTCTTGTCTGTCACTTCTCCATTCTGGTTACAAGCCGCGAAGGTCAGCGCCAACGCTGCTACGAAAAGAATTTGTTTTTTCATAATTTGTTTTGTTTTAAATTGTTAATAAATGTTGATTAATAAATTTGTTAATTATTGATGTGTAGATCAATAGCTCCTGTAATCTCGGTACTCAGTTCGCCGGTTTGTGGATATGCCTCGTCCACCGCAGTGTAGATGCGGACGAAGTCTATGCATGGCAGTGAAATAGATTGTCCGTCCGCATCTACAGCCCACGATATATCAAAACTTGTGCCTTCTATGTCTGTGTTGGGTTTGTTGTCCGCATATCCGTAATCAAGTATCCGCTGCACGTTCTGCCCGCCTATATTCTCGGTGAGCGGCGCAAGGCGCGCACCCGTGAAAGTAAGGCTGTCCGCCTCTATCCACTGCGGGTAATACGGCTGGGAATGGAAGGGGTTTTGCAATGTATCGCCCTCGCGCGTATAGGTCTTGGTGTAATAATGGTTTGTAGCCGGGTTGTCGTACTCCGAGCCCTTGAGTTCGTACCAGGTGTCGTCGGGAACGCCGTTCTTGTTCTCATCGCGGCTTACGAGCACAATGCCCGGTTCGGAACTGCCGTAAGCCTCATTACCACTCATAAGAAAGGCGTTTCCAAGGATTCGCAGGTCGCAGCCCTCTTTGTTCTCCACCGCGTGGTCGAAGCCGAAGGTAATGTACCCGCCCCATCCGCCGAGACAGACCATTCCTCCGGCATTATTGGCGACAGCCTGCTCGCACTTACGGCACATGGCTACTGCATCGTCGCCCTCCTCGTACTTGGGTAAGAGGTTCACGAACTGTCCCATCGCTGGCACGTATTCATAGACGCGCGATATATAAGGAGAGTATTGGGTTGTGTCCCGCGAGGAGGTGTCGCCGTGCAGTTCATACGCGCCCGTCACGCGGCAGAGGTGCCCGGGGATGTCGCCCGTCGAGGCACGCCAACGCTCCCGTCCGTCATAACTGAAACAATGCAGGACACCGGAGGAGACATAGTTCTTGGCGTCCGTTATATAGAGCGCGTCAGAGGTAGCCAGAAGTCCGTACGGGTGCTCGAAGGCGGAGATGTCGATCGGTTGCTCCAACTCCGTGTAGTCAATGGTGGAGAACGCACGTAACTGGTGCGACTCGCTGTCAATGATATACGCCGTGGAGCCGTGAATGGAGATATTCGATGCCTTCACGGGCAGTACTGAAACAGTATTCGTATTGTCTAGGATTGTAAGGCTATTCTCGGCACACACCCACAGTTTGCCTCCCTCATCGGGGCGGATGCGCTGAGGATTGGTGCCCACGGTGATTTTCTCCGTCTCGGTGAAGGAGGAGAGGTCAATGACTGAGACAGTAGAGTCGTGGCGGTTTGTAATATACCCGCCGGAGTTGACTACGTAGAGTCGGTCGCCGAGGATACAGAGCTCGTCAGGCTGGTGACCCACCTTGACCTCCCGGGTAACTCTTAGTGTGGCTGTATCAACCTCATAGACCGAACCAAGCATATCCGGATCAGCCACGGAGCCCACATACGCACTGACATACATCTTATCGCCCTTGAAAGCGAGGTAGCGGCAGTTAGGGAGGTCTATCTTGCCTATATGGCGCGCTTGGAGATCCATGACCTCCACTTTGTGCGAGCAGTTGATGACCGCGTAGAGCCTTCCCCCGTACCGCTGTATATCGTTGCCCACATCGCCCAACTCCTTCATCTGCGTGGGGTTCCGGGCACCGTACCAGTTGGCGTAATATTCCCCGGTATGGAGATTCATGTAATCCAGACGGGCTTTGTTGGAGCCCATGTTGCCCTCACAGAGCACATACAGACCTCCCTCGCGCACCTCGTCCGTGACATGCGTGCCAATGGTAGGATAGATTACCTCGTCGCCACGGCAGGAAGTAAGAACAAATGACCAGATGGTAAATGACCAAATGGTAAATGATTTTAATATTTGACGGCTATGGTGCATCGTACGTTTTGTTTAGGCATCGGGTAGTTCTGAATAACTTCATAGTCCTGCCCGAGCAGGTTATTGATTTCCAAGTTCGCTTTCAGCCACCAGCGCTTGATCCCCCACTCTCCGTAGATCGAGAGGTCGTGGGTGTACCAGGGCTGCACGTAGTTATAGATGCTGTTCTCCTGCTGGCTGTACCGCTCGCCGACATATATGAACGAGTAGTTGAGTCCGTAGTGGTCGCCCCTGCGGCTTTGCCAGTCAAGCCCCGCGACCACGCTTCCGCTGTGCTTGGGGATATACGGTATCTGGTGACCATAATAGGAGTCGGAGGAATTGGTGACATCGATCGCCCGCTGGTAAGTGTAGTTGAGCCTCGTGCGGAGCACGAACCGCAGCGGCAGGAAGAAAGACAAGTCTCCTTTGGCATCCACGCCGTTGATCTTGACCGTACCGAGGTTGAGCATGGTCCACCGGAACTGCTGACCCTTCGGGTAGGCGATGATCTTATCCGTCACGCGGTTGTAATAGTAGGACGCGGAGACATTCGCCGTCAGCCATGCATGGCTGACACTATAGGCGAGCTCGACGGAGTGTTGGCGCGCCAACTCAGGGCGGAGGTCCGCATTGCCGAGGTCCGTGTAGTAGAGGTCGTTGAAAGTCGGGTACCGGTAACTCTGCTTGTAGAAGGCATTGAGCGCGAGGTTGATCTTCGGGTACGGCCGGAACGAGAGGAACACACCCGGCGTGAATTTAGGCTGATTGCTGATTGCTGACTGCTGATGGCTGATTGAGGTCATGAGTACCGACGCCTGGAGACGCAGGTACTCCTTGATATTAAACGCCGTAGCGGCGGAGAGCCAATGGGAATGGCGGTCAAAACGCTCCTTGGAGTTATCTATAAGGAGATTCGTGCGGTCAAGGGTGTTGTACTGGTAGTCGTACGCCACGGAGAGGTCCCACCAGTTGAAGACCTGAACCTTGTTGGCGAACGAGAGGTACGCCTCCTGCTGCAGGTACTCGTTGTTGGAGGGCAGCAGGCGGGTGTCGTAGTTGCGGTAATGGGTGTAGTCGTTGGCGTACTTGAAGAGCACGCGCGTGCTCCAGCGGTTGAACCACTCGTCCTGCCACTGACCTTGTACAAAAGTGTTGCGGTCCCATAGACGCTCGCCGTTGCGCCACACATTATTGACAATCGCGCCGGGCACGCCGCGTTCGGAGTAATAGTTGTAGGCATGCACCCGCCAGAAACCCGTCGTGCGGTAGTAATGATGCAGTCCGAGCTCCGTGCGGACGGCATTCACGTCGCCGTTCTGACGGATGGCGGTAGTGTCGTACGCCGTCTCGCCGGTAGGCAGCACACGGCGGTAGCGGAACGGGTACTTGCCGTCCGAATAGACATACTCGGCATCGAGCGTCAGCGAGAGCGACTCCGTCAGTTTGACATCGACCCCTACGTTAGGATTGGCAAGGGCGAATGAGCCGAACCGCATCTTCGTACGTACGTGTACGCGCTCGCCTGCCTTAAAATAAGGTTTGCGCGTAGTCAGATACACATTACCGGCTGCGCCGAACTCCCGTGCGGACTGGAAAATGTCGGATTTCTGGCCGTTGAAGAGAGCGATCTCCTCCATGTTATCAAGCGAGAAACGCCCTAAGTCCACCTGCCCGTTCTGGGCGTTGCCGAGCTGCACGCCGTTGTAATAGACCGCGGTGTGCTGGCTGCCCATGGAACGCACATTGATGGTCTTGATTCCCCCTACTCCGCCGTAGTCCTTGAGTTGTACGCCGGAGAAATACCGCAGCGCGTCCGCCACGGAGAGGGCACTCATCCGTTGGAGCTCCGCACCCTTGAGCGTCTGCGGCACGATCACATCCTTGGCTAACGCACGCGCCGTAACCTCGACCTCCTCTATGCGGAAGTCGCGGTACAGGGAATCGGCGTCTGCTTCGTCTTGGGCGAAGAGCGCGTGTGCACAGAGTGCCAGAACCAGTATGAGAATATTACGTCTTACCATTGTTCGTCCTGTTACAGGAGGACTTTCAACTGCGCGAAGTGGAAGCGATCTGACTTAGGCGGGGAGCCATTACAGTAGCCTGTCTGTCCGGGATTTGCACCCGAGTTCTCTTACCACTTAGTGCTATTTATTTTTTAGCGGGATCGGTTGTTAAATCAATTCCAAGTTTCTTAAATGTCCGCCAGTCCACTTCGTTGAGCATGACGGTCGAGTGCGCCTGGCATCCCTTGAGTTGCGGGAGCGTGTCGAGCGCCTTGCGGCAGTTCTCCTCCTGGAGCGAGAGCACCGACAATGCCACGAGCACCTCGTCGGTGTGCAGGCGCGGGTTCTTGCCGTGGAGGAAAGAGATCTTCGTCTTCTGGATCGGACCGATATATTTCTCAGGGATGAGCCGTACGGCGTGGTCAATGCCCGCCAGTTCTTTCATTGCGTTGAGCAGTAATGCAGCCGATGAGCCAAGGAGCGGACCGGCTTCGGCTGTAATAATCCGCCCGTCCGGCAGTTCGATTGCCGCTGCGTGGTTGAACGAGCCGTCATGAAGTGCACCGGAGAGGGCGCGGCGTTCGCGGGCGGCTACCGTGGTGCGGCGGATGGCGGTGGTGATACCTACCTGTTGCTGCAGAAGCGCCAGTTTCTTGATCTCCGCATCGTTGCACTTGCCGTTCGCCAAATGGCAGAGGGCACGGAAATAGCGGCGGATGATCTCCTGCTTGCTCGCCTCGCGCACCGCCTCGTCGTCACTGATACAGAATCCCACCATGTTCACGCCCATGTCGGTAGGCGACTTATAGGGGTTCTCGCCGTAGATGGAGGTGAAGAGTGCATCGAGCACCGGGTAAATCTCTATGTCGCGGTTGTAGTTGACAGCAGTCTTGTTGTATGCCTCCAGATGGAAGGGGTCGATCATGTTGACATCATTGATGTCCGCCGTAGCCGCTTCGTACGCCACGTTGAGCGGGTGCTTGAGCGGGAGGTTCCAGACAGGGAACGTCTCGAACTTGGCGTACCCTGCCTCGCAGCCGTGTTTCTGCTCGTTGTAGAGCTGGCTCAGACAGACCGCCATCTTGCCGCTACCGGGACCGGGAGCCGTGACGATAACCAGCGGACGGGTTGTCTCTACGTAATCGTTCTTGCCGAAACCTTCATCCGAAGCAATCAGCTCCACGTTATGCGGGTAGCCCTCGATGGTATAATGATAATAGACACGGATACCCTTGCGCTCCAGACGCTGGCGGTACGCATCCGCCGACCGCTGACCCGAGTAATGGGTGATGACCACGGAGGACACCATGAAACCGCGTTTCATGAACTCTTCGCGCAGACGGAGAACATCCTCGTCATACGTAATACCCAGATCCTGACGCACCTTGTTCCGCTCTATATCTTCCGCCGAGAGGACGATGAGGATCTCCAGCGAGTCGCGCAGCTGGGTCAGCATCTGCAGTTTGCTGTCCGGCATGAAGCCCGGTAGCACACGGCTGGCGTGCAGGTCGTCGAACAGTTTGCCGCCTAACTCAAGGTAAAGTTTGTTCCCGAACTTACCTATACGCTCACGGATGTGCTCCGACTGGATACGGATGTACTTGTCGTTATCAAAAGCTGTCATTGTAGTAATATTTAATCTTTGTTTGTACCTTTCGATTCCTCGTCATCCTCGTCATGATGATAGTAATAATAGGAGCGGTAAGCCTTGTCATCCTTGGCGAACTTACCATACAACTTACCATACAGACGACCGTATTTCTTGGACTTGCCGTTATCGCCGCCGTAACCGCCGTAGCCATAACCGCCGTAACCGCCGTAGCCGAAATGACCGTAGCCGTAGCCGCCGTAACCGCCATAACCGTAGCCGTAACCGGATCCGTAAGAGTGGCGTCCCTCGGTCGGTATATCGGACAGGACAAGTTGAACCTTCTCGGGGTTCTCGACCACCTCTTTCATCTGTTCAAGCGTCTGTTTGCAGAACGATTTGTTGGTCTGCATGCAGCGGATGACGAAGAGGCACATGTCGCTCTGCTCGATGATTGCGTAAGCGTCGGGCACAAGACCGATAGGCGAGGTGTCAATGATGATGAAATCATAGTTCTCACGGGCTTTGGCAATCGTGTCCCGCAGTTTGTCCGAGTGGACGAGCTCGCCCGGGTTGGGCGGGATCGTACCGGCACGCACGAAGTCGAAGCCGAAAGGCGTGTTACGTACATAAACCTCTTCTTCCTCGCAATCGCCGATGAGGTAGTTGGACACACCCAGACCGTTCTCCAGACCGAGTTTGGTATGAATATTCGGTTTACGGAGATCGAGATCCACGAGCAGCACTTTCTTACCGGTCATGGCATAAAGAGCCGCGAGGTTGGTGGAGAGGAAAGTCTTACCGTCGCCGGATTCCGTAGAGGTGATACAGATCACCATTTTCTCCTTGCGGCGGAGTACGAACTCTATACGCGTCCGGATGGCGCGCAGCATTTCCGCGTAAGACGAGCGGGGCGAAGCGCGCACAAGCGTCGGGTTCTGGTTCTTGGCATGGCGGAGTGTTCCGATGAGGCGGAACTTCTTGAGTTTCACCACGTCCTTCGGCGAGCGGATCTTGTTGTTGAGCAACTCGCTTAAAATAATCAGCAATGCCGGAATCAAAAGCCCTATAATAAGATAGGTGGAGGTGGTTTTCTTCTTTGCGGAAGCGTTCATGATAGCCGTGGTACGGGCTTTATCCATAATGCTGTTATCCGGAGTGTTGGAGGCCTTCTGGATCTCCGCCTCGGCACGTTTCTGCAGGAAGAAGGTGTAGTAGTTATCGTCAATACGGTAGTTACGCTCGATGGCAACCATCTGCAGTTCCTTTTCCGGCAACTGTTTTATCTCTTTCTCCACCTCTTCACTACGGCGTTTGAGATCGGCTTTCTCTATCTCGAGACTCGCCCGCATGGAGGTTACCACCTCCTCTATTGCCGTCTTGACGTTTTCTATGTCCTTGGTGTAACGGGCATAATACACGTTCTTCTCCGTCAGTTCGCCACGCTGGATACGCAGGTCGTTGAGTTGCTGCACAAGCCCCATGAGCATCGGTTCGTTGATGCCCATCGTGGTCGGAGCGATGACTGCGCCGTTCTCTATGTTCTGGTGGATATAGGAGATCAGGTAGTCGAAATAAGTCTCCTTGAGGCGGAGCTCCATGGCTTGCTGGTCGTAGCCGGCGACGAGCCCCATTAACTGACCGGCATAAGAGTTGACATCCACGAACTTGTTTTCCTGCCGGAAGTCTGTCATGGCTCCTTCGCTCACTTGGAGCGATGATTGAAGGTTCTTCAACTGCTCGTTGATGAACCGGATCGAGTTCTCCGCCACCTCGTTTTTCTGCTCCAGGTTCTGGAGGAGGTAGATCTTGGCGAGCATGTCAATGAACTCGCAGTCGCGTTGCGGCGTCTCGCTGGTCAGGGAAAGCGCCAGAACGGTAGAACCTTCGGTAACGAAACTGAGTTGCAGCCTGCTCATGAACTCATCTACCAGCGACTCGTGGGTACGGAAGCGGAAGTATATCTTCCCGCTGTTGACCATCAGTTCGGTCGGCCAGATAGTGATGTCGAAGAGCGGACAGCTGACCGGTTCTCCGTAGCGTACGTCCAGTTCCAGCGGTTGGTCCTCCTCCGTTGAGGAGATCTGCATCGTACCGTCAGCTTTAAACGACAACTGATATAAAGGACCGTACGCCCGCGGATCCACGCGCGTGTATTCCACGAGGACAGGCGTCTGGCGGTAGATCTGACGGGTCTTGAAACGACCTTGGGTGATATACTCCACATTGAGGAACGGCAGCGAATCCACTACCCTGCTCATAAGGTCATAAGAGCCGAGCATGATCATCTGGTTGTTGACGTTCTTATACCCTGCGTCCACACCGAAACCCTGCATCAGCACCGAGCCGCTGCCACCGTAAGTACTGCTCTCTTTGATGACGATCGTTCCCTGCGAGTAATAAGTAGGGATCCATCGTCTGTTCTTGAGCATTGCCAGACCCAACGCGATTGCAACCGCAATGACAAACAGATACCAGTAATGGAGGAACGTGAAGATCCACTCCAACGGATTGAAGTTTATCGAGCTGTCTTCCCCGTCATCATCGTTCTGCTGCGGATCCGCCTGATAATACTGCTGGTTGCCGTAATATTGCTGATTACCGTAATACTGCCGGTTGCCACCGGGGTTGTAATAGGTATTATTGCCGCCCGGCATGTAATATTGATTGTTGTTATCCATAATCTAAACTATCTGTACAGTTGCGCTACGTAGTTCAACACCGTGGTCAGGAGTGCTACCGAACTGGTGATCAGACCGATAAAGCCCGCATAGTTCGGCACGGTATAGAAACTGTTTTTCTCCCTTGCCACATAAATGACGTCGTTGGGATAGACATAATAGTACTTGGAGTCGATGATGGAGTTGGTACGCATATCGAACTCCAGAATTTCAGGGTCCTTCCCTTCCTTGGTAGGACGGATAATACGTATATGCCGCCGGTCACCGCTGTTCATTACGTCGCCGGTCATAGCGAGTGCCTGAAAGATGTTCATCTTCTCCTTATATATATAATATTGTCCGGCGTTGGCGTCTCCGATGACGGAGAAATACTTGTTGTACATCGCCACTTTGACATCCGCATCAGGAATGATCTCACGGAAAGCGGCACGGATAGTATCCTGCGCCTCTATCTCCGTCAACCCTTCCAACTTCACCGGAGGAAGGAACGGCAGGTCGATCGTACCGTCCTCATGCACGCGGTACGCGTTGGCGTAATTGGAGCCCATGGAGGCGTTGTTCGTGCCGAGCATCTTCGTCATCGTCTCGTCCATCGTAATGAGGCGGTAAATGATCTCGTCGTTCACATGAATACGGTACGGTACGTACGGCACGGAGTCGTACACCGGCAGTTTGTTCATCTTCGTCGGCTCCTGCAGATAACCGATCACACGGTGGCTGTAACAGCTTGACATAAGGACCGATACGAGGGTCAATATGAGAATATAGAGCTTTTTCATTTGATGGTCCCTCCTCCGGTTGTGCCGTTTTTATTACCGTAATACTTGTTGACGTGGTTGATACCCGTCTGCACGATCGAGTAAATGAAGACGCCGAACGAGATCGTCGCCGCCGTGACACCGATGACGGTCGTCACGTGGTTGATACCGAAGCTGTAACCCGGTATCTGGCGGATATAAATAATGTCGTTGGGCTCGATGTAGTAGTACTCCGAGTTGACGATATCCTCCGAGCGGGCATCGAAAGTCTTGATGGTCGTCACGCCGTTTTTCTCCCGCACCAGCTTGATCTCCTTGCGGCTGTTGAACTCACCGAGGTCGCCGATCATGGCGAGCGCCTCGAAGATGGTCATCTTCTCCTTGTTGATCATATACCGTCCGCTCTGCGCGCCCACAACGGAGAACGAGCGGTTCACTACTGTCACCTCGACGGAGATCGTGGCGTAGCCCGGTATCTCCCGGAGCAGCGTACTGAGTTCCTGCTCCAAGAGGTGTTTCACTTCGCGGGTCGTCTTGCCGCGCACGTGCAGCTTGCCGATGGTCGGGAAATCAATGTTCCCCTCCTCGTCCACCAGGTAGGTGTAGAGGTCGTAGGAGCCGCCCATCGAACCCTGACTCATCTGGTTACGCATCTGCGAGGCGTTGGTACCGCCGGCGTTGTACATCTTCTGGATATCCTCGTTGAGCGAATAGACATACACGTAGAGGCGGTCGCCTATACGGATCTCGTAGTCCTGGAACACCAACGTGTCCGCGTACGAGGGGATAAACTTGTCCGGCTTCTGCATATAGTTCACTTTCCGCGCCGTGACACACGACGACAGCAGAAAGCCCGCCAAAGCAAAAAATAATATGTGCTTAATTTTACAAATCATCAAATGACTAAATGTCTAAATAAATGACTAAATGGTAAATGACCAAATGGTAAATGGTCTTACCTCCTCTCGTCCCATCCGAAGGGGTGTTTGGCTAATGGCAGTTTGGCGAGCGGGTGGTAGTCGCCTACGAGCCCGATCGGCTCGGCGTGGCGGATCTCGGCGACGGTCTCGATGCACGGACGCGCCTCGATGATGCGGAAACCGTTGCCGGCGAGGATCTGCCTGTAGCTCTCCGTATGGAGCTCCGTGAAGCCGGCGGAGAACTCAAACTCCTCGCCGTCGATAGCGAGCGTGCGGTAGGTGCGTTTCTCGCCCTGCACCGCGTTCGGCGGCAGGCATTGGGCGTTAATAGAGAGGAAATAACGCACGCGTGCTTTCTCCAGCTCCAGGTAACCCGCCACGCGGTCGAACGACATGACGTGGACGATGTTCTTCTTCACCGGACCGAAGACCCACTGCAGCATGTCGTAGAAATGCACGCCGATGTTGGTTGCTATGCCGCCGGACTTGTGCACATCGCCTTTCCACGACGCGTAGTACCAGTTGCCGCGGCTCGTGATATAGGTCAGATCAACGTCATAGATCTTGTCCTTCGGACCCTTGTCCACTTTCTCCTTGAGCGCGCGAATCTTGTCGTGCAGACGGAGCTGGAGAATAGTATAAGCCTTGTGTCCGGTCTCTTTCTCCATCTCCACGAGGTTGTCGATATTATAGGGGTTGAGCACCAGCGGCTTCTCGCAGATCACATCGCAGCCCAGTCTCAGTCCGTAACGGATAAAGGCGTCGTGGGTGTAGTTCGGCGTACAGATGGAGAGCCAGTGGAGCGGGTTGTCCGTCCGCATCTGCTTGGAGCAGAAACGGTCGAACTGCTCGTTTTCCGTGAAGAACGAGCACTCCGGGAACGAACTGTCCAGCCGTCCTACGGAGTCAAACTTGTCGTACGCTACCAGCAGGTTGTTGCCGGTGTCTGCCATCGCTTTAATGTGTCTCGGCGCAATATATCCTGCGGCGCCGATTAATGCAAAATTTAATGCCATTTTTTATTGTTTGTAATATATATTCTTTATACCATTGTGCTTTGTTGTTGGTCCACCGCTGCGGATGCGTGGTCATCATAACGTGTGCCGGCAGCCGGTCTGCCTCGATGGCTTGTATCAACTCCGGAGTGGTGTGCCAGCTCAGCCCTCGGGCGTTCCACTCCTCCTGATACCCCTCTATCTTGTCGCGCAGCGAGACTCTGTATCCGTCCCAGCAACGACCGGTGTCCGTCAGGTAGAACACATCGCTGAAATCCGTGTCGAGGTACGGTTCGCCGATGATACCCAGCGACTTGTAGTCGTATTCTTTCCACAGCTCCTTGCCGTCCCACTCGCTCGTCGGTGCGCCGTGCATGCAGATGGTCTCTACCGCATAGAACCGCCGGAAATACTCCAGCCATGTTTGGAAATGCTCCCAGGCGCTTTTCTTGTCGCCCTTGCACAGGGACATATCCTCGTAGTGGTAGCCGATCTCGTGTCCCAACCGCGCAATCGCGCGGATGATCTCGGGGTTGTTGCTCTCCTTTCCCACACGGAAATAATAGGTCGCTTTGGCGCCCATGGAGTGTTCTATCTGAGCCGTCCGGAGACTGTTCCCGGGCTTGGCGTCCACGTCGTGCCGGAGGATGACATATTTGTCATTGGACATTTGACAGTTGATAGTTGATAATTGACAGTTGACAGTTGATAATTGACAATTGTCATGTCGATAGTCCGCATAACTGATCAGCTTGTATCCCTTCGCCTGCAGCCGCTCCAGCAGCTCCCGATATATGTCCAGCGTAAAGTCTCTCATTGCTCTTTCGCCCCTTTCATCTCTCTGCCCGCATGGGGTTTTCGAGGAAATCCTTGTACGCGAGGCGTATGCCGTCTTCCAGTTCGGTCTTGTATGTCCATCCGAGGGCGGTTGCCTTGCTGACGTCCAGCAGTTTGCGCGGCGTGCCGTCCGGACGGGTGCTGTCCCACTCGATCGCCCCTTCGTAACCCACCACTTTGGCTACCAGTTCGGTCAGTTCCTTGATGGAGAGCTCCTTACCCGTGCCGGCATTGACCGTCTCGTTGCCCGAGTAGTGGTTCATGAGGAACACGCAGAGGTTGGCGAGGTCATCGACATAAAGGAACTCGCGCAGCGGTTTGCCCGTTCCCCAGCAGGTGACGGTTTTCGCGCCGCTCACTTTGGCCTCATGGAAACGCCGGATAAGCGCCGGCAGCACGTGGCTGTGCTCGGGGTGGTAGTTGTCGTTGGGACCGTACAGGTTGGTCGGCATGACGGATATGTAATCGGTGCCGTACTGGCGGTTGAGGAACTCGCAGTACTTGAGGCCGCTGATTTTCGCAAGGGCGTACGCCTCGTTGGTCTTTTCCAGTTCGCCGGTGAGCAGACACGACTCTTTCATCGGCTGCGGAGCCAGCCTCGGGTAGATACAGGACGAGCCGAGGAACTCTAACTTCTTGCACCCGTTCTTCCACGCCGCGTGAATGACGTTCATCTCCAGGATCATGTTGTCGTACATGAAATCGGCGAGCGCATTCTGATTCGCCACAATGCCGCCCACCTTGGCGGCGGCGAGGAACACGTACTCGGGTTTCTCCGCCTCGAAGAACGCCTCCACTGCCTCTTGCCGGCAGAGGTCCAGTTCCTTATGGGTGCGGGTGATGATATTGGTGTAACCCTGCCGTTGCAGTTCGCGCACAATCGCGCTTCCCACCATTCCGCGGTGTCCCGCTACATATATCTTACTGTTCTTTTCCATTTTCTTTTTTGCCGCGTCATTGCGGCAACCTTACTTCACTATTCCTTTCTCCAGGTATTCCGCCAGGTTAACGTGCTGATTGCGGACTTTCTGCATGTCGTGCTTCACCATGAGCTCCACCAGTTCCTCGAAGCTCGTCTTCTGCGGGTTCCACCCTAATTCGCGTCTGGCTTTGGACGGGTCTCCGAGGAGGTTCACCACATCGGTCGGGCGGTAGAAATCCGGACTCACACGCACCACCACATCGCCGCTTTTGACGTTCGACTTTTGACTTTCGACTACAATTCCTCTCTCCTCTACTCCTTCGCCTTCCCACCGCAGTTCGATCCCTGCGTGGCGGAAAGCGAGCGTGGCGAACTCGCGCACCGTGTGCTGCACACCGGTGGCGATGACGAAATCCTCGGGCGTCTCGTGCTGCAAAATCAGCCACATGCACTCCACGTAGTCCTTGGCGTAGCCCCAGTCGCGCAGCGAGTCGAGGTTACCGAGGTACAGGCAGCCCTGCTGGCCCTGGGCGATACGTGCGGCAGCGAGGGTGATCTTACGGGTCACGAACGTCTCCCCGCGGCGCTCCGACTCATGGTTGAAGAGGATACCCGAGCAGCAGAACATGTTGTACGCCTCGCGGTACTCCTTGATGATCCAGTAGCCGTAGAGTTTGGCTACGGCGTACGGGCTATACGGATGGAAAGGCGTGGTCTCGCTCTGCGGCACCTCCTCCACCTTGCCGTAGAGCTCGGAGGTCGAAGCCTGATAGATGCGGCAGGTTTTCTCCAAATGGTTGGTGCGCACCGCCTCTAACACACGCAGCACCCCCACGGCGTCCACGTCGGCGGTGAACTCCGGCGAGTCGAACGACACCTGCACGTGGCTCTGCGCGGCGAGATTGTAGATCTCGTCCGGCTGCACTTTGCCAACCAACTTGACGAGCGACATCGAGTCGCTCATGTCGGCGTAATGAAGATGAAAATGCGGCGTACCCTCCAGATGGGCGATCCGCTCGCGGTAATCGACTGAGCTGCGACGGATGATGCCGTGCACCTCGTATCCCTTGTCTAACAGAAACTCCGACAGGTAACTTCCGTCCTGCCCCGTGACACCTGTTATCAATGCTGTCTTTGCCATAGTACTTAGCCCCGAGGGGCGCGATTGATTCTCCTTATAGATGTGCGTACGCTAACGCGTTCCACACGCGTACACACAAAATCGGCTGCAAAGGTAGTAAAAAAAATTGACATACGCAAGCGCACGTGCATTTTTTCATAAAAAAAAAGGACTAAAACAAACAAAGAAAGCCCAGAGTGACTCAGGTAGAGGCAGAGATTGGGAGGCGGAGACCGTTGGAGACCCCTCCCGACCTCCCCTCAAGGGGAGGAGAGAAAGAGCGAAAGATAGAGCTGTAGCGGGAGCGGGCAATCGAATTGCCCTGAAATGAACATACCTTAATCGGTTCAAAGGTCACTTCTTCCGTCAAGTGGTGGAGGTACGCGTCGGTGATAGTTGGTTGTTGCTCCTTGGGTTTTGCGGCTTCGGCTTTCGCGGCTTGGAGGGCACGGTAGATGGCTACGTACGTATATTGGTAGAAACGGGAGTAGCGTTTCATGCCGGGTTCGGGAGCGGCGTGGCCTTTGACCACGTTGAAATAATGGCGGAAGAAACGAATGCGCCATTCGAGGGCTTCCGGGGTTGAGGAATGCTCCAAAGCGTGGGCTTGGCGCTGGGCTTCTTTGATCATTTCGCGGTTGGCGACACAGGCGGCAGACCATGTTTTGGGGAAATGGTAGGTGTAGAGTTCGAAGAGTCCGTCCCGGAAACGAGAAGGGCGTACGACGATGCGTTTCTTGTATTTTTGGCCCTCTTTGACTGAATCCATGGCACCCCAGAGCATTTTGATACTGAGATCAATACGGAAATAGCGTACGCCGCGGGAATGTAGTGTGCCGGCAGGGAGACTCTCGAAAGTGGCTCCTCCGTATTTCAAACGGTCCATAACGATGGTTTTCAGGTGTCGTGCCATGTGCTTGTAAGTGGTTTATATTCAGTTGTTTGGGTGCTGTGCGTTGGCTATAAAGTCTAGGATGCCTCCGATGCGCCTCTTAGATTACATTTATTTGGGGCTTATTTTGTGTCAATGCAGAGTGGTTTGGCGACCTCGACGGTGATTAAGCAATCCTGGAAATCGAGTGCAAAGGTACAAAAAATATTTGGAATATGCAAATTTTGGGGGACGAAAAATATGCCTGAATATGCCTGAATATGCCTGAATATGCCATTTTAGGCGCGAGACTGAAGACCCGCGAAGCAAACGAAGAAGAGACCCGTGAAGCAAACGAAGAAGAAACCGGCGGCAAGAATGCCACCGGGAACAGAAAAAAAAGAAGCACACGACCGAACGGAATAAAAACATCGCAGAGAGGCCGCCTAATGACGTCCCTGGGCGAAGTCAGAGAGGTTGCTTTGAGGGTATGCGAGGCGGAGATTGTCGCACCAGACGGTGTTACCGGGGCAGCCGGTGAAGGGCGCCATGGAACCGGCAGCAATCTGAATAATTATGTGGGTCGGTTCCACATCCTCGCGGAAACCGATCTCCTCGATACAGACCATTTGTCCTTTGCTGTTATGGGTCTTGTGGCGGTTGGCGGAGAGCTCTTTTTCCGTTGCACCGGCTTTGCCGTAGATCACCGGCAGGCGGTAATCGTTCTGCCAGTCAGTAGTGCTGTCAATGTGTTTGACCGCCGTTCCCACGCGGTAGGCATAGACATGTCCGTTCTCCTCCCAACGGTGTTGGAGAATCAGAACTATCTGTCCGGCGTCATGCCCTGCGACCTCTCTGACCTTTGTTTTGGCGGGTGCATAAACCGCCGTTTTGTTCTGTATCTCCGCCTTGTAGTCCAGTAATAGAGCGGTCGGTCTGCCGGTAAAAGGCACTCCCATGTCGATGGCGGAGTTCGGGTCGGAACTCTGTTGGATACCCACGACCTCCATCAGTCTGCCGGTGTAGATAGAACCGGTAGCGAGGGCTTTGAAATCAATGCCCACGGCGCTCACTTCCTCCAATGTACTCTGCATGCGGCAGCAGGTACCGTCACCGCGTTTCTCGGGCGTCACGTTGACCGTCACCTTGTCCACGCCAAAAGCTTTGGCATGGGCATTGCTGGAGCTCCACGAACCGCCTATTCGGTAGAGCGTTTTGGTCTGTCCGCCGATGAGAGCTGACTCCCGGATCTGTTGTTCGGTCCAATGCTCAAAATCACCAAAAGGCAGCAACTCGACGCGTTCCTGCGCATCGGCACGAAGCACCACAAACAGGAGCGTAAAAATAATACCGGCGATGAGTACGCCGATTAAAAATCTATCTTCGTTCTTCATAATATGTTTTAAAAATACGTTCTAAAGGTAATCCACACCGCTGTGTCGATCTTCGGACCCGCGAGGTATTCAACGCACGGACACGCCGTCGGGCTGAACATGGTAAACCACCGTGGCGCCATAGCCACCACTCCCGGCATACGTGACATGATCATGCCCACGTCGATCATCAGATTCGGACTCATGGCGGGCAACGCTATATCGAAATACATGCGTCCTTTGCCAACCGGTCCGCCAAAGAGCCCTTTGTCGGTCTTACCAAAGCGCGGCGGTACGACGTAGTCTGCGGCCAAGGCGTTCATGCTCACGGCGATGAACAGCAAGGCGAGCCAATGCTTCATTATTATCTTGTATTTCTTCATTTAACATCTGTTCAAACTGCGTGACGGAGGAGGCAAGGCTGTATTTGCGTCCGGCAAGGCGGTAGCGTTCCTCCATCTCACGCCGCTCCTCGGGGTGATCCAACCAATAGTCGATGGCGCGCGCCAAGTCTTGGGGGGCGCCGGGTGTGAAGAGACTTCTGCTGTCCAGAGCAAACTGCGGCGTGGCGGATACAGGGCTGTTGGCAATCACCGGCACCAAGCCTGTTGCGAACGCCTCGATACAGGAGATCGCCTCGCTCTCCATGTCCGAGGCATGCACGTACAGATCGGTGGTCAAGAGGTGTTCTATCAGTTCATCGCGGTTGACATAGACAAACTGCGGCTGGTGCTTCAGGTGCTTGCCGAGCTCCACATATTTGTCGTACTCGGGTCCGCGTCCGGCGAAAACCAACTGAATACGGTCGGCGTACTTGCTGTACTGCACGGCATTGATGATCACGTCCTGCCGCTTCTCCTGACTCAGACGACCGATCATCATAATCTTTAAGAGACCGCTTCGCTCAAAGTCGAAAGACCGTTCGTTAAACTCACTCAAAGAAGAAAGCTGCTTTGAGCCCGAAAGGCGGTCTTTTTTCTTTCTACTTTCTACTTTTCTCTCCCCTGCTTCCATGAACGCGTCCTGGATACCGTTGCTAATCGGGTGGATCTTCGCTGTATAACCACGCTCGGCAATCATCTTACCCATAAACACAGAAGGTACGTGCACGTGACGCACGCGGTTGTAAATACCCCAACGGAACGAGCGGTAGAAGAGTTCGTTAAACCATTTGACTTTTCCCATGCTGACAGAGGAAGTCATATTCTCCGGTTGGATATGGAAGGCGGCTGTCACGGGTTTGCCGATGGAGTGACAATAATTGATTGCCTCCATCGAGATACCGAACGGAACAAAAACATGTACAATATCCGCCCAGTCGCAAGCGGTATGAATAATGTTCTTATCCGTATATGCGAAGCTGAAATCGTGCTTGTCGCAGAGAGGCTGGAAGATCGGCAAGTGGAATTTGGGTGTCGTAAAATCCCCGTCCGTCAGATTGTTCTCTTTGTCCGTCGAAGTGTCCCAACAGAGCACGCGCACCTCGTGTCCTCGTTTGCGCAATTCTCCTGCAAACCGCTGCGCGGAGATAGACGTACCGTTGTTGGTGGTATAAAAACTGTCGATTACGAATAAGATTTTCATAAATGTTCTCGTTTGTGTGAGTTAATTTTTCAAAAGCGGGTGCAAAAGTACTGCTTTTTAAGCAATTACCGTTCTTCTAATCCGTGCGAAAATTGTTCTAATTCTATGAAAATACTTGCATATATCAAAAAATTGTTGTACCTTTGCACCTAAATTGTTTTAATTCGTATATTCAAATCCGTACAATCATGGCAAAAACAACCTTTGACCAGAACGAAATAATGACCGATTACTCGGGTTTCAAGTGGATGAGTTTTATTCCGGGGAAGCACTCTCTGGACGATATAGCGGTCATGGAAATCGCTACCACGCAAGAGCGCTTCAGCCGGTTTATTCTCCCTGACCAATACTTCACACCCACCTATTGTATCCAGATCGTCAAAGGCGGCTGTCTCAAGATAAACATCAACAACACGGACTATGAACTGACCGCCAGCCAAGGCTGCCTGGTTACGCCGGAACTGCTGATCGAGAAACCGCAGAGTCTGGATAACTATGTGGAAATGTTGGTTTTGTCTGCTTCGCGGGAGTTTATACAGGAGCTGAATCTGGACTTCCCTCTTGCTGCGACCGCGTTTATCTACGTCCATCCGGTGTGGAATATCAGCCCGAA
>ODAI014409671.1_pt1 | contig 26186 bp, 22 predicted proteins | sample 1539321 | NCBI WGS metagenome assembly ODAI01 (sample SAMN02144231, study PRJEB22623) | gut metagenome | biome: sheep rumen | host: Ovis aries | place: New Zealand
AAGAGTTCACGAACATTGGTAACGCCTGCGATACCGTTTTTACACTCGCTGACGTTGAAGTAATAGCGTACTGATGAAGTTGTAGCAGGCTTTGTTTCGCCTGTAAGGACCTTGAAGGATACCTGAGTAGTACCTGAGCCGTCGCCGTTCTTGTTGGGCTTGTCAAGAGCGACAGCCTCGACCCAGTATCCGCTTCCGCCTGAACTGCCGCTGTTGCCGTATGCGCGCTTTTCGTCCTCGGGCGGGAAGTTTTTGGTTATAGCCATTTCGGGAGTACCGTATACAGAGTAAAGTCCTGCTGCCGCAGCCGGGAGGCAGGCGTTGTAGTCGATAGTTACCTCATTTTCGGTATACTCTCTTGTTTCGTCCATGTGGGAATCATTAGTGTCAGGACCGCCGGCAAGAGCGCCCCAGAGGATATGCTTCTGCTCACGCGGGTCCTCAGCCATGAGAAGTCCGGAAGCTGCACGGTGGTGGGGGTTCTTTACAGCTATATCATTGTAGCCTACGATATAGCATCTTGGACCGTGAGTGCCATTGATGCCGGCAAGTACGGAATACTGAGCTCTTTCCTTGAAAGTAGTATCATTTTTGCCGAGGATATAGTCCATCTGCTTTCTTGACCATTCGCTCCATTCAGTTGCTTTTCCGTTATGGTACTTATCGTAGAGGAGGCATATGAACTGCATAGCAGTATTGTAACGGCAGCTTCCCCATGTGTTGATCCATGCAAAGCCCTGGGCAGTTTCCTTGCCCTTCCATGTTTTCAGGCATTTTCCGAGGCAGTCATCGTCCCAGAAATCCTTGAAGACATATTGGTTCTTGCCCTGAGCTTTTCTGATCTGGTTTACCAGGTCGAGTTCAGGGTGCTCCTGATTGATAACAGCCCACATAACAGCAGCTCCGCCCCACATATCGTTCCAGTTGTAGCAGTAGCCTGAAGGAGCGTAGTAATCGAAGTATTTAACAGCCTCATCGAAGACGTGCTCATCACCTGTAGCAAGGTACATCCATGCAGCAGCCCAGCAGTAGTCATCCTCCCACTTGTCAGAGCCGTAGAACTGTACAGGGCCGTCATCATTGTCTGAAAGCTGCTTGGGATTCTCATTTGAGAAGTCCCAGAGAGCCTGGGCATACTTCAGAGATTTTTCAGCATATTCCGGATCAGAATCCTTGAAGTTGAGGTAGTTTATAGCCAGTGAAGCGCAGGCAGAAACAACATAGTCTGTCTGAGGCTTATCTGCCGTCAGGAAGAAAGCAGGACGGGGCATAATATCCACCTCAGGTGAGTTCCAAATTTTGTGGTCGATATTTCCCTCGCCCACCTGATAGCAGTGAGCGATGACCTTTCCGTCCTTGTCGAGGAAGGTACACTTCATAAGGTAGTCATTGAAGTGGCGGAGAATAGTCTCCATATGATCGGCCTGTTCCAGCTTCTTGTAAACGTCACGGTACTCATAGTAGCCCCAGCCGAGAGTAGCTGCGGAGTAGTTCTCCGGCATACCGAATTCAACGTGGTCACCGGCATCATGGAAGCCTCCGGAAACATCAATAGTATTGTCGCCGTCGGGATCGAGTATATCTTTGTATTTTTCCATGAATTCAGCAGAGAGGTTAGTACCGCCCTTACTGGACTTTTCTTTTACGCCGTCCCATTCGATCATAGGAACATGAGCGTCATAGGTATGGCAGCTTCCGCGCCATGAGAGCAGGTTCTCATTCTCTTTGATCTCGCCGCACATATTTGCGTCGTAGAAATAAAGGGAATACTGGAGAGCACGGGCGTAGTCGATATCCAGACCTGAGTCCTGAACGACTTCGCTGATTGGTGCGCAGAACTGCTGCTCTTCGGATTCGTCAGCGGCGAGTACCGGCGCAGTAGATGCGATACTGGTCGCAAAGGTGGCAGCACCGAGTATACCGGCGATAATGCGGTTAGAAAGCTTCATTTTATATCATCCTCCTGAAATGATTATTGATTATTAAAGCAGTTTGTCTGTTATATGCAGCAGGAATTTCTGTATTTCGAGAGCATCCTGCGGGGTTATGCCGCTTTTGTCTCTTTCAAAGACATTAGCGTTTATTTTGCCTTTGGAAGACAGTCTTGTGGGTTCAGTTCCATCCTCGGCGAATCTGTCGGGGTTGGAGATAGACTGCATAATAAGAACGACATCGTTCATTTTAACATAGCTGTCGCAGTCGGCATCGCCCGGGAAGAAGTCAGCGGGGACATCCTTCGTAGCAGGCTCAGTAACGTCAGAGCTGCTCAGCGGATAAGATTTAAGGTCCGGGAGCTCATCGAGAGTGATACAGTAGTCACTGTTATAGATCTCAACAAGGTTGTCCACAGGGTTATTCTGCTCACTGGTAAGAAAGTTCATATACCACGGGCAGAAATAGAGCCAGGCAGCTTTGTCATTGACGAGATTTTCCAGTGAAGGGATAGAGTCGTTCTCAGACATAGTGACCATTTTCTTCCCGTTCGTACCCTTGACAAGACTGTAGAACGTTGAAGCGATAGAGCTTAGATTCGGCAAACCGTCTGCTGCATTGTACTTATCGTATCCCACGATATCCACAACGTCATCACCCGGGTACCAGTTTTCGGAAACAGGCGAGGTATAGCCTGTCCAAACCCATATAAGGTTATCGAGACCGTACTCATTTGTGAGCTTGTCATAGAGAAGCCTGTAGAGCTTCTTGCAGGGCTCAGGACCCTCAGCGCCCCACCAGAACCAGCCTCCCTCAGCCTCATGGAGAGGTCTCCACAGGATAGGTACATCAGCATCCTTGGCCTTTTTCAGCTCTCCTGCAATGAGTTCGATATCGGCAAGGATCTTTTCGTGTTCCCATGTACCTTCTGTCACAGCATTAGTAACGCTGAAAGTGGTATATGGAGTATTTCCGGTGGATTCAACGTAGAAGGCGATCTTCTCGCTGTCTTTTTCTGTGGGGACGTTCCAGTGCCAGGTGACTGTAGCAATACCGTGGTACTTATTGGTCCACTCTATAATTCTTCCTGTTGCGTTATCACGCCAGGTTGTGTCGGTGGTGTTGTATGAGAGCATATCTATTCCACGGATAGCAGGCTGCTTGCCGGTCTTATCCATGATGTACTCGAATTCTGCCTCATTATCCTTAATATAAGTATCAGGATCGTTCCACTGGTTGTAGTTGTGGTCGCCGCAGTACTCCTGCTGACCGGAGATGATATGTTTTCCGTACTGGTCACAGAGGAAGTTATATAGCCTTTTTGCTGAATCTGAGGCATTTTTGTTTGACAGCTGCCGTGTAGGGGACAGCTCTTTCAGAGACTTATCAGCTGGTTTAAGAGTCAGGTAGTCGAAGAAAGTATAGCCCCAGTAAGCCTTCAGTTCGATAGTATTTTTTCCGGCTTTGAGATTAACAACACCGCCGGAGGTCTCGCTGAAGCTCAGGTTGTAAGGGAAAGTGACCTCGCCCTGGTTCACTCCGTTTACATTCAGGTACTGAACTTTCTTGTTTTCATCGGTTGGCTCGCAGTAGCAAATCGACAGCTCGTAGAGTCCTGCCTCCGGGACATCTACATCCACGCTGACGGTAGTACCTTTCTGGTCGAGGTAAGAAAAACCCTTGCCTGAAAAGGTATCGATTTTTGTTTCAGCCGGGATGTCTTTGGCTTTATCAAAGCCTTCCATTCCGGTGCCATAGATCTTTCCGCCCTGAGTTGCTCCGTCTTCAAATTCGTATTTGAGAACGGCCTCGGCCGCAGAAACTTGTGCCGGCGGAGCTGCCGGGAGATCAATTCCTGCTGCTGCGATGACTGCGGCAAGTGCTGTGCCTACAGACGATCTTAGCAGTGGTCTCATAATTCGGACCCCTCCTTGATTATTAAACTTTTGCTTAAACGATAAAGCTGCTGACTTCAATTTAATTAAAAATGCTTTAAGCAACAGCTTTACATAAAGCTTTCGCTATAATAATAACATGATTTCACAAAAAAATCAATAGTTTTTTATAAAAATCCCTGAAAATGGTCAATGGGCAGTATTCTGCAATTTTTGGTCAGAAGGATTTACCTGAGACTTTTTTTAGCAGCACAGAGACAAGAGCGGCTGTCAGGAGGATAAGACCGGCTATTCCGAAAGCATCAGGTACATCCACAGGTGCGTTGCTGCTGTCCTGGAGGGAGAAACTGCCGGAGGTGCGCAGCTCAATGGAGTTATTTTCAGCATAGTTTTCAGCGGGACTGCCGGCTTCTGCCAGAACACAGAAGCTATCCGCAACGGTATGTCCGCTGCTGTCAGGAGTATATCCCAGAGCCTCTACACCGAACCGGTCAACAGAGGGTGGGATGTAGATCTCGTTCAGGGAGTCACACATAAAAAAGGCGAAGTCTCCTATAGCTGAGAGCTTCTCGTCCATAGACACACTGCTCAGGGCGGAACAGCCTGAGAAGGCGAATTTTTCGATCTCAACCACATTATCGGGGATAGTTATCTCAGTCAGTGAGACGCAGTTCCTGAAGCATGAGTCCGGAACGACGGTCATACTTTCGGGCAGAGTGACATAGGAGAGTGAAGAACACTGACAGAAACATCCCATTCCCATATCGATCAGATCTTCTGGCAGGTCAGCCGATTCAAGTGAAGTGCATTGATAGAAGCAGTGATGCCCCATATGCCTGAGGGAGTCCGGGAAAATGATCTGTTTAAGTGTTGAGCACTGATAAAAGGCATTGTCACGAATTTCCGTAACAGGATGACCGTCTATTTCATTCGGGATCACGATGAATTCGGGCTGACCGGAATAACCTGTTATAGTGACCTCATTATCGATAACTGAGTATGTGAAAGAATTTGAGCTGTTGTGCTCCATAAAAGCTCCTCCTTAGTAATGCGTTTGCAGCCGATATATGAAAAATTATACATTGCTGCCGGTAATTTGTTAATGGGAAAAATGTGACAGCTTTCAGCAGAAATCGTCATTATATAATGTATATCCTTTCATATCTGCCTGATATTACAATTTACTCTGTCGAAAAGAGCGGCGGAAAGCCGAAAGAAACTTGCATAAATTGTCGGAATATTGTATAATGAATGTTAGAACGATCTTTATACTTGTTCTGCAATCCCTTGCAGATGCACAAAATGGTGTCGGAATTTCAGCGGAGTGTATAAAATGGATCTTTTTGCCAACCCTTATGGGCGAGGTGAAAAAGATGAAAAGATACATCACATTTATTCTTGCGGGAGGACTTTTGCTTTCCGTGTTCATAACAAATACATTCTCCGTGATAAGGGACGGCAGAAGGCTTGACCGCCTTAGAGGGAGCGTACTGCGGCTTCATATCCTTGCTGATTCTGACAGCGAGGAGGATCAGGAGCTGAAGATACTTGTCAGGGACGAGCTGCTGAGGAACAGCGATGAAATATTCGGGAGTGCGGACTCCCTGGAGGAGGCGGAAGCTGCCGCAGCGGAAAAGCTGCCTGAAATAGAGGCGCTGGCCGAGAGAACTCTCCGGAGCCGGGGCTGTTACGATAAGGTGACTGCTGAGATAGCGGATGTGGATTTTGATGCAAGAGTCTACGGTGATATAACCATGCCCGCAGGCCGCTACAGGGCGCTCCGTGTCCGGATAGGCAGGGCAGAGGGACATAACTGGTGGTGCGTTATGTATCCGCCGCTGTGCTTTCCGGCAGCAAGAGAGGTAGAGGACGATAAGAAGGCTGAAGAGGAATTCTTCGATGATGAGGAACGTGATATACTCTATCATCCAAAGAAATATCAGCTCAGATTTGCGATATGGGATAAAATGAAGAGCTGGCTGGATTTGTGAGTTGTGCAAAATGCTGAAAATACTGACGGCTCTTGACAAATCCTGTAATAGGGTGTATACTATTTGAGTAAACAAAGCAGAACTATGCGTTCTCACCGTCAGGCAAAGCTTAAACGGTCAATATGTGAATGAAGCTGTCACAGCTTTATAAGTGTATTGTATGAGTGCGGATAATTTCTGCACTCATTTTTGTTTTAAATTTTATAGTTGGAGGTGCTTGACTATTAGCAAACAGGAACTGCAGATCAACGAAGAGATAAGAGACAAGGAAGTTCTCGTAATCGACGCTGACGGAACTAAGCTCGGTGTATTATCATCCAAGGAGGCACAGCAGATAGCCTTTGATAAGGATCTCGATCTCGTTAAGATCGCTCCTAACGCCACCCCGCCCGTATGCCGTGTCATGGACTACGGAAAGTATTGTTTCGAGCAGGCTAAGCGTGAGAAGGAAGCCAGAAAAAATCAGAAGGTCGTTTCCATCAAGGAGATCAGAATGTTCTCTACGATCGATACCCACGATTTTGAAACAAAGGTGAATCAGGCTGTAAAGTTTTTGCAGGGAGGAGACAAGCTTAAGGTATCAGTAAGATTCCGCAAGCGTGCGATCGCTCATCCTGAGCTTGGAAACGAGCTGCTTGACAGATTCAAGGAAGCAGTTTCAACAGTCGGCACTGTGGAAAAGCCAGCTAAAATGGAGGGACGCAGCATAGTGATGTTCGTTTCCCCGAAGGCTGCTAAGTAAGGAGGATCATATAATGGCAAAGGTTAAGGTTAAAACTCATTCAGGCGCAAAGAAGCGTTTTAAGGTTACAGGTACCGGTAAGGTCAAGTATCAGCACACAAACAAGAGACACAGACTTACCCAGAAGGATACCAAGCGCAAGAGAATCGCTCGTAACGCAGGAGTTGCTGATTGCACAAACGCTCCTACAATCAAGAAGCTCGTTCCTTATCTTTAATTCGTAAGCGGTAATTCCGCAAAATCAAGGAACATCTACCGGTTGACCCGTAATTTTATTTTTGGAGGTAAAAGACTATGGCACGTATTAAAGGTGCAATGATGACTCGTAAGAGAAGAAATAAGACTTTAAAGCTTGCTAAGGGCTATTTCGGCGCTAAGAGCAAGCACTTCAAGATGGCTAAGCAGGCCGTAATGAAGTCAGGCAACTACGCATACATCGGAAGAAAGCAGAAGAAGAGACAGTTCAGACAGCTCTGGATCACAAGAATCTCAGCTGCTGCTAAGCTCAACGGCATGAACTACTCAACATTCATGAACGGCTGCAAGAAGGCTGGCATCACACTCAACAGAAAGATGCTCTCCGAGATCGCTATCAACGACGCAGCAGGCTTTACTGCTATCGCTGATAAGGCAAAGGCAGCTCTTTAATGGAAGAAAAAACACGCTCCTTTAATTTAAAGAGCGTGTTTTCTTGTAGTGTATATCATACCGGCTGCGGAGTAGAATTACTGCAGCCGGTATAACCTCTTTGAAATTCGGAGGTGACTATACTTTTGGAAAATATCATCACATCTAAAGATAATCCCGTCATCAAGCTGTATCAGAAGCTCTCTTCGTCGAAAAAAGAAAGGCTTCAGTACGGCTTATTCGTGTTAGAAGGCCTCCGTATAACTGAGGATGCTCTCAGGGAGGACAGCGGGATAACTCACCTTATCTTTACAAAAAAAGCAGAGGAAAAGTTCGGACAGCAGCTTTTTCAGGCTGATTTGAGAGATACAAAAACGCTTGTTATTTCAAATGAACTTGGAAACAGGATAGCTTCAACTGATACCACTCAGGGAGTCTTTGCAATATGCAGGATACCGCTTATGAGAAGCGCAGCTCAGCTGACTTCCGCCGGAGGAAAATTTGTAGTCCTCTCAGGACTTCAGGACCCTGGCAATGTGGGTATGATAATCCGTACAGCAGATGCACTGGGCCTTGACGGAGTCATAATGTCAGGAAGCTGTGACCTTTACAGTCCTAAGGTGATACGTTCCACAATGGGCTCGGTATTCAGGATGAAGATAGCAGTTGAGAACGATGAGGAAGCGCTCTTCACCGCTCTGAGGGAGAACAATGTTACAGCCTCTGCGGCAGTTATCGATAAGGACGCTGTTCCGGTAACGGAATGTACCTTCGAGGGAAGTCATGCCGTATTTATCGGCAACGAAGGCAACGGACTCAGTCCTGAGACGGCGGCAAGGTGCAGCAGAAAAGTCATAATCCCTATGCACGGGAATATAAATTCTCTGAACGCTGCAATGGCTGCGGGAATACTCATGTGGGAGCTTAAAAAGTGACCGGAGGGAGGTTTTCTTGTGGATGAAACTAAATACTGGCTCTGGCTGACAATGGTCTTCGGCACAGGAAACCGGCGTATCTGGGAAGCAGTAAGTCTTTTCGGCAGCGCAAAGGAGACCTGCTTCGCACTCAGTGAAGGTGCTGAGGAGCTTGAGCTCACCGATGAGGAGATCAAGGCAGCAAATACAGTTGATATCGGACGTGCTTCCGATTATATAGCACAGTGTGAAAAAAGCGGAGTTACCGTAATAGGATACAGCAGTAATGAGTATCCGCCGCAGCTCAGGCATATTTTCAATCCGCCGGCAGTACTCTACTATAAAGGAAATGTCTCATGTCTGAACGGCAGGAGAACAGTGACTGCAGTGGGTACAAGAAAGGCCTCTGATTACGGCCTTAACGCAGCATATCGTATCTGCGGAGAGCTTGCCGGCAGCGGACTTGTCATAGTCAGCGGATTTGCTCTCGGCACTGATATCACAGCACATATGGCAGCGGTAGAGCACAATAGTCCAACAGCCTGTGTAATGGGCTGCGGGATAGATGTAAACTACCCTAAGGACAATTTCCGTTTCAGGGATGATATCCTTGCTAACGGAGGAGTGTTTATCTCGGAGTTTCCCCTGGGCACACCGCCTCATCCGCAGAATTTTCCCCGAAGGAACCGCATACTTGCCGGTCTGGGATATGCAGCGATGGGATTTGAGGCATCAGCCAAGAGCGGTTCCCTTATAACAGCCGATCTTGCCGCAGCTCAGGGCAGGGAGGTATTCTGCCTTCCGCCGGCTGATATATTCAGCAATGCATACTCCGGCAATACACTGCTTCTGAGGAACGGAGCAAATGCACTGTACAGTGCTCAGGATGTTCTTGACTGCTTCCGTATAGGAAGTGTTCTTGACACTGAGATACGTTCTGAGGGGATCGCAGCCATAAGTGATTTCGGCTACGAACGCAGCAGGGAATCTGCCGGTGATAATATAATCATAGATATAAAGTCTGCTTCAAGGAAGGCGGGACGCCGGAAGAAGGGCTCAGAAACTGCAGCCCCTGAAAAAGAGGCTGAGAAGCCTGTTAAGGAAAAAGCTGACAACACATTGCGGGAGGAGCTTACGGAGATCCAGCAGAAGATATACGATCTTATAAGATCGGGCACAGGTCATGCTGATGCGATAGCACAGGAGCTTGACATTGACGCTGCTGAGCTTCTGACTGAGCTTACCGAGCTTGAAATGCTGGGGGCAGTACGCTCACTCCCGGGAAAAATGTTTGAAGTAAATGAATAGAGGTATGGATAGATGTCTGATTTAGTAATAGTTGAGTCGCCTGCAAAGGCTAAGACGATACAGAAATATCTGGGGCCGGGGTATGAGGTAATAGCCTCAATGGGTCATGTAAGAGACCTGCCCAAGTCCAAGATGGGTGTGGATAAGGAGCATGATTTCCAGCCCCAGTACACAGATATGAAGGGTAAGGAAGATGTAATAAAGGAACTGAAAAAACGGGCAAAGAAATGCGATAAAGTATATCTCGCAACCGACCCTGACCGTGAGGGAGAAGCTATCTCGTGGCACATTGCCCAGATGCTGAAGCTGGATATGAATGACAACAATCGTGTCGCATTCAATGAGATCACAAAGACCGGTGTAAAAAACGGTATGAGCAATCCGCATAAGATAGACGTTGATCTGGTAAATGCACAGCAGGCGAGACGTATCCTTGACAGACTTGTGGGATACGAGCTCAGTCCGTTTCTCTGGAAGAAGGTCAAGAGAGGACTTTCCGCAGGCCGAGTTCAGTCAGTTGCGGTAAGACTTGTTGTGGACAGGGAGAATGAGATAAGAGCATTTATCCCGAAGGAATACTGGTCAATAGACGCCAAGTTCACAGCTCCCGGTTCCAGAAAAGTTTTCGATGCATCGCTTGTAGCTGTTGACGGAAAGAAGCTGGAGATACCGGGGCAGGCTGAGGCAGACGGACTTCTTGCACGTCTTGAAGGGGCAGAGTATACAGTGACCTCTGTAAAGAAGAGAGTAACAAAGAAACAGCCGGCACCGCCGTTCATCACATCCACATTGCAGCAGGAGGCTTCAAGGAAGCTGGGATTCAGCGCAAAGCGTACCATGAAGGCTGCACAGGAGCTTTACGAAGGTGTTGATGTTGAAGGCGTAGGTGCTGTAGGTCTTATCACATACATGAGAACAGACAGCCTGCGAATCTCAGATGAGGCAAAGGCAGCAGCTGCCGAGTATATTGGAGTTGTATACGGCAAGGACTATCTGCCGCCGGAGCCGAGAAACTTCAAGACCAAAAACAACGCACAGGATGCCCACGAAGCAATACGTCCCTCAACTCCGGAGCTTACTCCGGACAGGGTAAAGAGCAGTCTTTCCAGCGACCAGTTCAAGCTTTACAAGCTGATATGGGAGAGATTCATCGCAAGCCAGATGGCAAATGCGCTGCTTGATACAGTATCTGCTGATATAGAGGCAAACGGCTGTACATTCAGAGCATCCGGATACTCAGTCAAGTTTGACGGATTCATGGCTCTTTACGTTGAGTCTACAGATAATGAAGAGGGCAGCAAGAAAATGCTTCCTGAGCTTAAAGCGCAGGATAAGCTGAAGCTTAAGTCTATAGCCGGCAATCAGCATTTCACACAGCCGCCCCCGAGATACACCGAGGCCTCACTTATAAAGGCTCTCGAGGAAAACGGCATAGGCCGTCCGAGTACCTATGCGCCTACAATAACAACAATAACCTCACGCCGTTATGTTGAGCATGAGGGAAAAGCTCTCAAGCCCACAAATTTAGGCGAGGTAATAACCGAGCTCATGAAGGAGCATTTCAACAAGATAGTTGATGCGAAATTCACAGCCGGCATGGAAAATGACCTTGATGAGGTAGAGCACGGCGAGAAGGACTGGGTAAGCACACTTCACGAATTCTATGATGATTTCTCAGAGACTCTCAAAAAGGCTGAGGAGGCCATGGAGGGCAAGAGGGTAAAGGTGCCTGACGAAGAGACTGACATAGTATGTGAGCAGTGCGGCAGGAACATGGTAATAAAGTACAGCAAGTTCGGAAAATTCCTGGCCTGCCCGGGATTCCCTGAATGCCGCAACACAAAGAAGATAGTTACAGAGGCAGAGGGAAGCTGTCCCCGCTGCGGCAAGAAGATGCTGCTGAAGAAGTCCAAAAAGGGCAGGAGCTTCTATGGCTGCGAGGGTTACCCGGATTGTACTTTCATGACCTGGAACGTTCCCTCAAACGAGGTTTGTCCTGACTGCGGCAAGCACCTGTTCGTCAAGGGCGGAAAATCAGGCAGACTCGTATGTGAAAACGAAGGCTGCGGCTATGAAAGAGAGCTGAAGAAATGAGCGAGACCGTAAATGTTATCGGTGCAGGACTTGCAGGCTGCGAGGCGGCATGGAGGATAGCACAGTCCGGAATAAATGTAAAGCTTTATGAAATGAAGCCGGATAAGTATACTCCTGCCCACAAGTACAGCGGCTTTGCAGAGCTGGTATGTTCAAATTCACTGAAAGCAGCGAGACTTGAATCAGCTGCCGGACTTCTGAAATACGAAATGGAGCTTTTGGGGTCACTTACTGTACCCTGTGCAAAGGAAAACTCCGTTGAAGCAGGCGGTGCACTTGCAGTTGACAGGGAGAAATTCTCTGACGCAGTAACTGAAAAGATAAGCTCTCATCCGCTTATAGAGATAATTCCCGGAGAGGTCACAGCCCTTCCGGAAGGATATACCATTATTGCTACCGGACCGCTTACTTCCGGAGCAATGGCAGATGTAATAAAGGAGCTTTGCGGCGAAGGCCTCAGCTTCTATGATGCAGCTGCTCCTATAGTGACATATGACAGCCTTGATAAGGAGAAGGTATTCTACGCTTCACGCTATGGCAGAGGCGAGGCAGATTATGTCAACTGTCCCATGAACAAGGAGGAGTATCTTGCATTCTATGAAGCGCTTATCTCTGCAGAGAAGGTGCAGCTGAAGGACTTTGAGACACATCCCTTCAGCGTATACGAGGGCTGTATGCCCATAGAGGAGCTTGCCCGCCGTGGAGTAGATACCATGAGATTCGGCCCCATGAAGCCGGTAGGCATAGATGATCCCCGCACCGGCAGGAGGCCCTATGCAGTAGTACAGCTCCGCCGTGAGAACCGTGAGGGGACGCTGTTCAATCTGGTAGGCTTCCAGACCAATTTGAAATTCGGTGAGCAGAAGAGGGTATTTTCAATGATACCCGGTCTTGAAAATGCAGAATTTATGAGATACGGTGTTATGCACCGCAATACATTCATAAACAGTCCTGAGATACTTAATGCTGACTTCTCCATGAGAACACATCCGGAGGTATTCTTTGCCGGACAGATGACAGGAGTAGAGGGCTATATGGAATCAGCTGCAAGCGGAATTATAGCCGGAATAGCAGCAGTGCGGAAGATCAGGGGGCTTGAACCTCTTATTCTGCCGAAGGATACAATGACAGGAGCACTTTCAGCATATATAAGTGATCCCTTCAACAGCGGAAAATTCCAGCCTATGGGAGCGAATATGGGTATTCTTCCCGACATAGGAGTAAGGATAAGGGATAAGAAGGAAAAATACGGAGCATATGCAGAAAGAGCAGTAAATTCACTAAAAAAAGAACTTGAAAGGATCGGTTATGAGGATCATTGTTGACGCTTTCGGAGGGGATAACGCTCCCCTCGAAGTGATAAAGGGCTGCGCAAGAGCAGTCAGAGAGCTGGGAGTAGATATAGTGCTTACCGGCAGCAAAAGCAAAATTGTCAGCTGTGCCTCTGAGAACGGCATAAGCCTTAAGGGCATACAGGTGGCTCATACAGATGATGTTTTTGATATACATGAGGAACCAAAGGAGATAACCCGGTCAGGAAAGAATACCTCAATGGCACTTGGCCTCAGGCTTCTTTCCGAAGGACACGGAGACGCATTTGTTTCCGCCGGCAGCACCGGAGCTCTTGTAATGGGAACGTCTCTTATCGTCAAGCGTATCAAAGGCATTAAACGTATAGCCCCCTCACCGGTGATACCGGCTGAGAAAGGAAGCTTTGTACTTATAGATGCAGGAGCGAATACCGAGTGCAGACCTGATATGCTTGTACAGTTTGCATTCATGGGCAGTGCATATATGGAAAAGGTAATGGGCATAGAAAAGCCGAAGGTAGCTCTCCTGAACATAGGTGCAGAGGAGACGAAGGGCCGTGCCCTTGAGCTTGAGGGATATAAGCTCCTTCAGGCTTCGGGACTGAATTTTATTGGAAATATAGAAGCAAGAGACCTTCCTCTCGGAGAGGCTCAGGTAGTAGTAACTGACGGATTTACCGGAAATGTAGCACTTAAGCTGTATGAGGGAATGGGAGCATTCTTTGGCAGAAAGCTGAAGTGGATATTCTCGGGAGCAGGAAAAATGGGAGCGGTCTTCTCGCTGAAAAAAATAAACACATTCCGCAGACAAATGGACTATAAGGAAGTGGGCGGCTCGGCACTTCTCGGAGCGAGAGGACCTGTCATAAAAGCTCACGGCAGTTCTGATGCCACTGCATTTTTCAATGCTGTACGTCAGGCGAAGAAATGCATCGACAGCAATGTTACCGGTGTTATAGAAAGCTATGTATCTGAAGCTGAAAGCGCCGGCAGGGAGTGATAGAAATGGAAAACATAGAAAAGTTAGAAGAAACGATAAACTATACATTCAAGGATAAACAGCTCATACATCAGGCACTTTCACACTCTTCTTATGCCAATGAAAAAAAGCACTTCGGCGGAAGCAATGAAAGGCTGGAATTTCTCGGTGACAGCGTTCTTTCAATAGTCGTATCAGATTATCTTTACAAGAATCTGAATGTTGCTGAGGGAGAGCTTACGAAGCTTCGTGCGTCACTGGTATGTGAGAGGTCACTTCACATTTTTGCACAGAAGATAAATCTGGGCGATTATCTCCTTCTTGGCAAAGGGGAGGAGAATACCGGCGGGAGAGAGCGTCCCTCCATACTTGCAGATGCCTTTGAGGCAGTTATAGCAGCAATATACCTTGACGGCGGAATGGAGGCTGCTGCAAAGCACATCCTCCGCTTCATGCCCGATGATATAAAGTACACACAGAAGCCTGTATTCAGTGATTTCAAGACTGTATTGCAGGAGATAGTGCAGAAGAATCCAGAGGAGAAGGTAGAATACGTTCTCATCGGAGAAGAAGGCCCCGACCACAACAAGAGATTTGTAGTTGAGGTAAGACTCAATTCGCAGGTCATCGGCAAGGGCAAGGGAAGAAGCAAGAAGGAAGCAGAGCAGTTTGCAGCAAAAGAGGCTCTGGAGCTTATGGGATATGAAGCACAGTAACATCTCAATATTCATTCCCCATGTGGGATGTTCCCACCAGTGCAGCTTCTGCGACCAGAGGACCATAAGCGGTGCACAGCATCTTCCGGACGGAGATGAGGTCCGTGAGATATGTGAAAAGGCTCTTGGCGAGGTAAGGTCTCCGGAGGATACGGAGATAGCCTTTTTCGGCGGCAGCTTCACAGCTATCCCCCGTGATTATATGCTGGAGCTTCTCAGTGCAGCCTCGGAGTTTGTGGGATCTGGCAGGTTCCATGGAATAAGGTGTTCCACACGGCCGGACTGTATTGACGGAGAGGTCCTCGGTATACTGAAAAAATACGGAGTTACCGCCATAGAGCTGGGAGCACAGTCCATGGACGATGAAGTGCTTGCAGCAAATGAACGTGGTCATAGTGCAGAAGATATCAGGCGGGCAAGCGGTCTAATAAAAGAGGCCGGCTTTGAGCTTGGCCTGCAGATGATGGCAGGACTTTATAAAAGCACAAGTGAAAGCGATATGCAGACAGCTGAAAGCATAACAGCACTCAGCCCTGATACAGTCAGGATATATCCTGTGGTAGTCCTTAACGGGACAAAGCTGGCAGACCTTTATAAAAGCGGAGAGTACATTCTGCGGCCATTTGATGATATAGTTGAAGAATGTGCAGAGATGATGAAGCGCTTTCAGGGTGCAGGCATCAGAGTGATAAAATGCGGACTTCACGCAAGCGAATTTGTAGAGCAGGACATGGTAGCAGGATACTATCATCCTGCATTCAGAGAGCTTTGTGAGAGCATGATATATCTTCAGAAGCTTAAGGAAATGGCACATGGATGCAGTCTGCTGAGGATAACAGTCCCCGCAAAGGAGATAAGCAAGGCAGTAGGGCACAAGAAAAGCAATATACTGCGAATGAAAGAAATAGGTGTTACAGTTCAGATATATCCGTCGGCAGACGGAACATCAGAGATAATAGAAAGGCGGTGAATCAGTGTATCTTAAATCATTGGAAATACAGGGCTTCAAGTCATTCCCGGACAAGATAAGCCTGACCTTTGACAAAGGACTTACAGCAGTCGTAGGACCTAACGGCAGCGGAAAAAGTAATATCGGCGACTCAGTGCGCTGGGTACTGGGAGAGCAGTCCACAAAGACTCTCCGAGGCAACAAAATGGAAGACGTTATTTTTTCCGGTACTGTTGCAAGGAAGCCTATGGGATTTGCCGCAGTAACACTGAACATCGACAATTCAGACCATACACTTGCGGACATGGAGGACGAGGTGGCTATCACCCGAAAGCTCTACCGCAGCGGCGAGAGTGAATATATGATAAACGGCCGTCAGTGCAGGCTTAAAGATATAAACGAGCTTTTCATGGATACAGGTCTGGGACGAGACGGTTACTCCATAATCGGACAGGGACGTATCGCAGAGATAGTGGGAGCAAAGAGCAATGAGCGCCGTGACATATTTGAAGAGGCGGCAGGTATCTCGAAATTCCGCTATAAGAAGCTTGAGGCGGAGAGAAAGCTTTCAGCTGCACAGGAGAATCTGCTGCGTCTGACTGATATACTCTCAGAGCTTGAAAACAGAGTCGGACCGCTGAAAACTCAGTCTGAAAAGGCACAGAAGTTCATAAAGCTAGCTGAGGAGAGGAAAAAGCTGGAGATATCAGTCTGGGTAAACAGACTTGATGAGCTGAAAGTCCAGCTGGAGGAGCTTGAAAACAAGATACTCATAAAACAGAACGAGTATGAAAATATAGAGAACGACATTCAGCGTGAAGAGGATAAGATCTCCGAGGGCTACAGGAAGATGCAGGAGAGCACGATCCGCTCAGATGAACTGCGAATGAAGATGATCGAAGAGGAGCAGGAATCCTCATCGATGAAGTCAGATATCGCCGTATACGAGAATGATATCAAGCACTGCCAGGAAGCCATTGAGGCAGCCCGAAAGAATATCAGCAGTTCTGAGGAGACAAAGACAGCACTTGCAAATGAGAAGGAAGCAGCGGAGAAGAAGCTCCGTGAGCTTGAAGAGGCAAAGAAGCAGCTTGAAGGGGAGATAGCTGAGACAACAGCGTCCTTTGAAAAAGCAGAGCAGGAGAACTCACAGCTTGGCGACAGCATGGATAAAGCCGGCAGCGAGATAAACAGCCTCTACATCAGGCAGAGCGAGCAGCGCTTCACCATAGAGTCTGCAAAAGCCTCTATAGAGGAGGAAAAAGCCAGACTTGAACAGCTCCGTGAAAGCGGCAGTGAGTTTGGCCAGAAGCTTGATGAATACAAAGAGCAGCTTGCGGCCAGTGAGCAGGAAAAGTCGAAAAACGAGGAACATTCCGGAGAGCTCAGAAACAGGCTGACCGGTCTTGAAAAACTGTACAGCTCCAGACGCAGCGGCTTTGAGCAGGCAAAAAACGACTTTGAAAAGGCGCTGTATGAGCTTAAGGACAAACAGCAGCGCAGGAAGATACTGACCGATCTTGAAAACAACATGGAAGGTTTTGCAGGAAGCGTAAAGCAGGTCCTGAAGGCATCAAAGCAGGGACGTATCGGCGGAGTTTTCGGCACTGTAGCACAGAATATAAGTGTTGCTAATGAGTACGCAGTAGCTGTTGAGACAGCACTGGGCGGCGCAATGCAGAATATAATCGTTGAGAATGAGGATATTGCCAAGCGCTGCATCCGTTTCCTTAAGGAGCAGCACGGAGGCCGGGCCACATTCCTGCCCATAACCTCAGTAAAGGGAAGAGAACTCAGCGAGCAGGGACTTGAAAGCTGCGAGGGCTTTATTGCAAATGCGAGCCGTATAGTAAAATACGATCCGAAGTTCAGCGGCATCATCGCCTCATTGCTGGGACGCATAGTCATAGCTGAGGATATCGATACAGCTACTCTTATTGCCAAGAAGTACGGATATAAGTTCAGGATAGTCACTCTTGACGGACAGGTGATAAATGCCGGAGGTTCCTTCACCGGAGGCTCTGCACAGAAGTCCGGAGGAATGATAAGCCGAAAGAATGAGATAGATACCCTTGACTCAGAGATAGAGGAGCTGACAGAGCAGCGGGACAAGCTCAGGGTAAATGCAGAGAAGCTTCGTGCGGAGGCAGAAAAGCTCCGTTATGATACAGAGGCTGCAAAGGAAGAGCTGTCCAGAACAGAGGCAGAGGCGGTAAGGATAAATGCAGAGATCACAAGTCTCCATTCACTTATCGAGCAGACCGGTTCACAGTCCGAGAGCTCAGGCAGACAGATAACTGAGGCAGAGCAGCGCATAACTGCGGCAGAAAAGACAATCGAGGATACAGAGAAGGCTCTTGAACAGACAGCGGAGGATATCCGCAGTGCTGAGGAGAAGCGTTCACAGAGCGAGGATTCCCGTGAAAAGCTGCGCTCACATAGAGCAGAGCTTTCCGAGAAGCTTTCCTCCATGAAGATACGCAGTATCGAGTTCGTCAAGGACATACAGTCCGCAGAGCAGGAGATACAGCGAATTGCAGCATCACTGGATGAGCTGAAGCAAGGCAGCAGACGCTTTGAAGAGGAGATAGCCCGTCAGAACGATATCATATCCCATAAGGAGATAGAGATAGGACGTCTGAAGGAGAAGCTTGCCGGATTCAAGGATAATACCGCCTCATACAATGAGCAGATCAGACGTTATCAGGAGATACACACCGAGCAGAACAGACTGGTCAACGAGCTCAATAAGGGACTTAAGGAATTCAATGATGCCAAGGAGAAGCTCTCCCGTGATATCACAATGCTTGAGGAGAGACGTGAGGCAAGACGGCGTGACAATGATTTCATCCGCAATCAGCTTCATGACGTATATGAGCTTACTCTGACCGAGGCCCTTGAATTTGCCGAAAAGATAGAGGATATGGCAGCTGCACAGCAGGAGCTGAATCTTGTAAAGAAGAGGATAAGAGACCTTGGCAGTGTAAATGTTGACGCTATCGAGGAGTACCGTGAGGTATCCGAGAGATACGAGTTCATGTCTGCACAGATAGCTGACGTACAGCGGTCAAAGGCTGAGCTTGAAAAGATAATAACCGGGCTTACAGAGGATATGTGCCGTATATTCTCCGAGAGCTTTGCAATAATCAACTCCAATTTCAAGGAGATATTCGTAGAGCTTTTCGGCGGAGGAAAGGCAGAGCTGATACTCACCGATCCGGAGAACGTACTGGAATCTGGCATAGAGATAAGCGTGGCACCGCCCGGAAAGGTCATAAAGAACCTTATCTCCCTGTCAGGAGGAGAGCAGTCCTTTGTGGCTATAGCGATATACTTCTCAATACTGAAGCTGAGACCTGCGCCGTTCTGTATACTTGATGAGATAGACGCAGCTCTTGATGAAGTCAATGTAAGGAAGTATGCACAGTATCTGAAGAAGTTCACAGATACTACACAGTTTGTTCTTGTAACACACAGAAGAAGCGCTATGGAAGAGGCAAATGTGCTCTATGGTGTTACTATGCAGGAGGATGGTATATCAAAGCTCCTCAAGATGGAACAGGTGGATTTCCAGGAGGATGTTGCTGATATACAGTAAAAAATGTCCCGCAAAGGCGGGGTGAAACGAATATATTATAACAGCCGCAATGCGGCAGATTGGAATTATTATGGGAATTTTTGCTAAGATCGCAGCAGGACTCAGAAAGACAAAGGACAGCTTTCTGGGCAGATTAAAAAGGATATTCAACTCCTTCACCAAGATAGACGAGGAGCTGTTCGAGGAGCTTGAAGAGGCAATGATAATGAGTGATATCGGAGTCGAGACCTCAGAACAGATATGCGACGAGCTCAGAAAGAAGATAAAGGAGAGAGGTATCACCGATCCTAATGAGATAATGGATCTTATCCAAGAAGTTATCGGCGATATCATGGGAGATGATACAGGTCTTGACCTTACACAGTCTCCGGCAGTAATAATGGTTATCGGCGTTAACGGTGCTGCCAAGACCACAACTATCGGAAAGCTCTGCTTGCAGTTCAAGAATGAGGGCAAGAAGGTCCTTGTTGCAGCAGCAGATACATTTCGTGCCGCAGCGATAGATCAGCTTGAGGTGTGGACAGAGCGTGCAGGTGTTGATATAGTAAAGCACGCCGAGGGCTCTGATCCCGGAGCTGTCGTGTACGATGCACTTGAAGCTGCAAAGGCAAGAGAGTGTGACGTAGTTATAATAGATACAGCAGGCCGACTTCACAACAAGAAGAACCTTATGGACGAGCTTGCGAAGATAAACCGTATAATCGACAACAAGGCAGGGGAGTGCTCACGAGAGGTGCTTCTCGTACTTGATGCGACTACCGGACAAAATGCAGTAAATCAGGCAAAGCTGTTCAGTGAGACTGCCCCCATCACAGGTATCGTCCTCACAAAGCTTGACGGTACAGCAAAGGGCGGTATCGTTATATCAATAAAGAACGAGCTCGGCATCCCTGTAAAGCTCATAGGTGTAGGCGAGAAGATAGACGATCTTCAGCCCTTTGACAGCAAGACCTTTGTACAGGCACTGTTCAGTGACAACGACTTTGAGGACGAAGACGAGGAGACAGAGGATATCGCTGAGGATACAGAGTACGAGGATGAGGAATACGATGAAGAGTATGACGATTCCGAGGAAGAGTACGATGAGGACGAAGACGAGTCTGAAGACGAAGATGATCACGACGAAGAAGACTCAGAAGAGGCAGCTGATGATGATGACGAAGAGGACGATGAAGAGGGTGCAAGAGAAGCACTTGAGCAGTACCTCAGAGAGAAGAATGCAAAGCTTGCTGATGATGAGGATGAAGACGAGGATACAGACGAGGTGATAGAGGCCGAGGGCTATACCTACAACGCTCATTATATGGACGATTTCGATGAGGATGAGGACAATGATGAGGAAGAGTCTGACGATGATGACAGCGAGTACGAAGACGGATACGACTCAGACGAAGAGTACGATTATGACGAGGAAGACTCCTATTACGAGGATGAAGACGAGGACAGCGAGGAAGAAGAGTACGAAGAAGAGGAGCAGCCTGAAAAGAAAAAGAAGAAGGGCTTCTTCAGAAGACTGTTCGGCAGAAAGGACGAGGATGATGATTGATAAGCTGGTAATGGCTACCAACAACGCAAATAAGCTCAGGGAGGCAAGAGAGATACTTGCTCCACTTGGAATAGAGGTCATTTCCCAGAAGGAGGCCGGTGCAGACATCGAAGCTGACGAGATCGGTGATTCCTTTGAAGAAAATGCAGTAATAAAAGCTCAGAGCGTATATGACATAGTCGGACTGCCTGTGATAGCAGATGACAGCGGCTTATGCGTAGATGCTCTTGACGGAAGACCGGGAGTACATTCTGCCAGATATGCTCCCAAGGGCAAGGAGTGCGACAAGCTTCTTGAAGAGATGAAGGATGTCCCCGAGGATGAACGCTCCGCCCGCTTTGAGTGCTGGCTGGTCTACATGGATTATGACAGCATCGAAGTAGTCACAGGAAGCTGTGAGGGCAGGATAGGATTTGAAAAACGAGGCGAAAACGGCTTCGGCTATGACCCGGTTTTCATAAGCGGAGAGCGCACACTTGCAGAGATGAGTGCAGATGAAAAAAATGCGATAAGTCACAGAGGTGCAGCCATGAGAGCGCTGTACGATCTGCTGAAGGAAAGATATGGTGAATGATATGCTTACAAGCAAGCAGAGAGCGTACCTGAGAGGTATAGCTTCCACATACGAGACTATCTATCAGATAGGCAAGGGCGGAGTAACAGAGGCAATGTGCAAGGACATAGCCGAGGCTCTCCGCAAGAGAGAGCTCATAAAGCTGAGAGTTCTTGAAAATTCCGGCTGGACCGCAAGAGAAGCAGCAGACGCAGTAGCAGAGATGACAGGAGCAGATGTAGTTCAGGTCATCGGAAGCAAGTTCGTGCTTTTCAAGCGCAACGAAAAGGATCCGGTAATAGAGAATATACCAAAGGCAAAATAAAAGATCATTGATCTCAGGGATAGTGCCGAAGCCGGCAGAGCAGCTGTTCCTGAGGCAGTCAACGTCATAAAAATAACAGGGGGTGCGGAAATGCGTATAGGAATATTCGGCGGGAGCTTCAATCCCGTGCACAATGGACATATACATCTTGCAAGAGCCGCTGCGGAGGAATTCGGGCTTGAAAAGATATACCTTGTTCCGTCAAGGATATCTCCACATCGTTCAAGTGATGAATATGTATCCGGAGAGGACAGGCTTGCCATGCTGAGAATGGCAGCTGAAAACGATCCGCTGTTTGAGGTGAGTGACTATGAGCTCAATTCTGACAGAGTGAGCTATTCCATATACACGATCGAACATTTCCGGGGAAAACATCCGCAGGATGAGCTGTATCTTCTTGTAGGGAGCGATATGCTCCTCTCGTTTGACAAGTGGTACCGGTTCGGAGATATTCTGAGTGAAGCCACACTTTGCGTGGTATCGAGAAATCAGGGAGATATGAAGCTGCTTAAGAAGAAGGCAGCCGAGCTTAGCAGATTCGGAGATGTGCTTGTAAGTGAGTCGTCACCGGTGATAATCTCCTCAACAGAAATAAGAAAAAAAATTGCAAAAAATAAGAATTTTGCTTGCTATCTGAATGAAAATGTAGTACAATATATAAGATCAAAAGGATTATATTCTTACAGAGGAGATGCTGGTTTGTTATTTGATCCTGATGAAAAGAAGAAATATCTGAAGGCTAATCTTTCTGCGAAGAGATATGTACATTCGCTGAATGTAGCCGCTGAGTGCAGAAAGCTGGCAGAAAAATACGGTGAAGATCCCGACAAGGCATATTTTGCAGGGCTTCTCCACGATATATGCAAGGAGCTTCCTGACGCAGATCAGAAGGAGCTCGTTCTGAACAGCGGATTCACAGTCTGCCGTGAGGAGATCGAGACCCGCTCACTGTGGCACGCTATCGCAGGAGCATATTTCATAAAGACAAAGTTCGGCGTTGAAGATATAGATATACTCAACGCAGTACGTTTTCATACAGTCGGAAGAGCAGGAATGTCAAGGCTTGAAGAGATAGTATATCTCGGCGACCTTATATCCGCAGACAGGGATTACAAGGATGTGGACAGAATGAGGAAGCTTTCATATTCAGACCTGAACAGCGCTATGCTGGAGGCATTTGCATTTTCCATAAAATCCGTCGTAAAGAAAGGCGGACTTGTACCGGTCTGCACAGCCGAGGGATATAATTTCTATACCCGGCTCGTGAGAGAGGAAAAAAACAGCGTTAACCCGAAAAGAGGACTTAAATGAACGAAATGGACAATAACGAAGAGATAATAGAAAGTACAGGATCATCTCAGAATAAGCCGAAGCCGCTGAGAAAGCTCAAGCGCATACAGCCGTCAAGAGCTGAGCAGCATACTGGGGCGGGCAGTTATTCTCCGCAGCATGAGATATCTCCGGCTGAGAGCGGCAGGCAAATGGCAGGGGCTGGGAATGAAAGGGGATATATCCCGAAGCACGAGGCTCCTCCTCATCCATATGTCGGAAAGCATGAAGCAGTTCCGGATGATGCAGAGTACAGAAGAGACTATGCTCGCCATGTTGAGGAAATGGAGTACGATCCGGAGGATGAGGACGAACTGCCAAAGAAGAAAAAGAAGCGTTCAAACTGGAGAGATCCGCTTGTAAAGGCGCTTTCAATAATAGCAAGTCTTGTACTGATATGTGTACTTGTACTGAATCTGCCGATACTCTGGTACAAAAAGAACGGCGTAAAGGAAAGAGTGTCGATAATAACCTATTTCAAGCGCTGGCAGCCTCTTGTAGAGATAGAGGGCGAGATCGACAAGACAAATATCGATCCCAAGGTAAATACGAACGCAATGCCTGATGATGACGGACTTGATCTCCCGCAGCTCGTTGAGGGACAGTACACAGTGCTCTTCCTTGGATTTGACGAGGACGTATTCAATACCGATGTTATGTGGGTATGTCAGTTTGATATACTTGCCGGCAAGCTGAGGATACTTCAGATACCGAGAGACTCAGCAGTTCCGGACTTCACAAGCTCACCGAATACTAAATTCAACAGCATTTATTCATTGGGCGATCCGAATATAAATCCGCCTATAAACCGAGTTGTAAATGCGATATACCAGTGCTTTGGCATACCGATAGATGCTTATGTTACCACGACCTGCTTCGATATCGTTGATCTGGTAGATTGCGTAGGAGGTATCCCGATGACCCTTGATGCGCCTATACAGTATGACGGTGTCACAGTAGTAGATTCCGGTGATGTTGTACTGAACGGTGTGCAGGCAGAGTGGTTTATCCGCTACCGCCAGGGCTGGCTTGAAGGCGACATCGGACGTATGCAGAACCAGAGAAGATTTATGGCAGCTTCAATGCAGAAGATGCTTGATATCGCCAAGAATGAAGGCAAGACCAAGCTCTACAGCTACATGAAGCAGATCTACGATCATAAGTGGATAGCAACAGATATGAGTGTTGAGGATCTGAGCAAGCTGATCGATTTCGCATCAAATCTCTCTATGGACAGTGTTCAGGTGGATATGATCCCCGGCGAAGGAAGTGACGGAACAAAGAAATATTTTGGCCCTGATGGACATGAATACTCCATATTCTCCATCCACCTCCAGGAGACTCTTGATCTGCTCAACAAGTACTACAGGCCGTATCAGCAGAAGCTCACAAGAAGTGATACAGCTATCATTGAGTGGATAACAGACCATGCCGTATCAAACTACGATGAAAAAACACAAACACTTGATGAGGTGCTCAACGGAGCGGAGCCTGCAAGAACACCGAATTAACTCAGACGATGAAAGGCGTAAAATATGAACGAACAGGAAAAACTTGAACTTATAATAAAGACTCTTGATGCTAAAAGAGGCGAGGATATACAGGCAATAAAGATCTCTGATCTTACAATACTTGCTGATTATTTCGTTATCGTAAACGGTACCAGCAATACCCATGCCCGTACCCTTGCGGACGAAGTAGAGTTCCAGATGTCACAGAAGGGAATCGAGCCTCTCCGCCGTGAAGCAGACACAGGAAATACATGGATAGTCCTTGATTACGGCGATATCATAATCCATGTATTCTATAAGGACACCAGAAACTTCTACAAGCTCGAAGGCCTATGGGCTGACGGCGAGCAGCTTGACATCAGCAGCCTCATCACTAAGGAGTAAGATCTGATGTCAACAAACAATGAAAACGGAAGAAAGATATGCATAGGAATAGGGGCATATCTCATAGTGAAGTGTATCCTTAACATGGTCATAGGCGGAGGCCTTGATATAGGCGGCCTGATACTGGCGGCCGGACTTGCAGCAGTGATGTGGGCAGGGATACAGTACACGAATTACGCTGTGGCAGGCATACTTGCACTTATTGCACTGATACACCTGCCGGCGAACATTTCCAATATCAGCAGCAACTGGATATACCTTATCGAAGGATTGATCGATATAGGCTGTGCAGTATTGCTGTGTACATTCAGCGACATCAAGGAGCACTTCACAAACACAATAAATGTAAATAATTAGTAAAAGGAATGAGTTATAAAATGGGCAGATACGACTATAAGTCAGTGGAAGCAAAATGGCAGAAATACTGGGATGAACACGATACCTTCAAGGCTTCGGACGATTACAGCAAGAAGAAGTTCTATGGCCTTGTAGAGTTCCCTTATCCCTCAGGACACGGTATGCACGTCGGACACATCAAGGCATATTCCTGACTTGAGGTAGTCTCAAGAAAGAGACGTATGGAGGGCTACAATGTTCTCTTCCCCATAGGCTTTGATGCTTACGGACTTCCTACAGAGAACACAGCTATCAAGGAGAATATCCATCCGAGAATAGTTACTGACAGAAATATCGAGAAGTTCACAAATCAGCTCAGAACAGTGGGATTTTCATTTGACTGGTCAAGAGTTGTAGACACAACTGAGGAGAGCTACTACAAGTGGACACAGTGGATATTCCTTAAGATGTTTGAGAATGGACTTGTATTCCGTGACAAGACCTCTGTAAACTACTGCCCCAGCTGTAAGGTCGTACTGTCAAACGAGGACTCACAGGGCGGCAAGTGTGATGTATGCCACAGTGATATTATCCAGAAGACAAAAGAGGTATGGTATCTCCGTATCACAGAGTACGCTGACAAGCTCCTTCAGGGACTTGAAGAGGTAGACTATCTCCCCAATGTAAAGCTCCAGCAGCAGAACTGGATAGGCAAGTCCACAGGTGCATTTGTTGATTTCAAGATCAAGGAGCAGGATGAGAAGCTCCGCATCTACACAACACGTCCTGATACACTCTATGGTGTAACATTCATGGTAATCGCACCTGAGCATCCTATCATCCAGAAGTACAGGGATTCTATCGCAAATATCCAGGCACTTGATGATTACAAGGCAGAGTGTGCCAAGAAGAGCGAGTTTGAGAGAACACAGCTTGTCAAGGACAAGACCGGTGTAAAGATAGAGGGACTTACAGGTATCAATCCTATCACAGGAAAGGAAATACCGATCTACATATCCGACTATGTAATGATGGGCTACGGTACAGGCGCTATCATGGCAGTACCTGCACACGATACCCGTGACTATGATTTTGCAAAGAAGTTCGGCATAGATATTATAGAGGTCATCAAGGGCGGCGACATCTC
>ODAI011610253.1_pt1 | contig 26172 bp, 18 predicted proteins | sample 1539321 | NCBI WGS metagenome assembly ODAI01 (sample SAMN02144231, study PRJEB22623) | gut metagenome | biome: sheep rumen | host: Ovis aries | place: New Zealand
GCACAAACGCTAAAATCAGCTGCACGTATGATTTCAAGACAAAGACATATACATATAAGGCTACAGGCCAGCGCGCGGGCGTAACAAACGCCGTAATCAAGTACGCTACGCCGGACGGCAAGTGGCACAACGTACCCATCCGCTTCACCGTTGACAAAAACCTTAACGTAACCGGTCAGCAGACCGGCAAGGAATTTGTCACAAACAACAGATACGCGTAAATCGCCTGCCTCTCCGTGTTGTTGCGGAAGGGCGGAGCCCGGCCGTAATGACAATTACATAATAATCTCCCTGAAAGCGCGACGGTGAAAAACCATCGCGCTTTCCGGCTTTATCGGTTTTGTTTGCTTTTTGTTGACACAGCCGCAAACAAAGTGTAAAATAAAAGCATATTTATCATATATTAATAAAAAGCAGACTTTCCAACAGAGATACAGTATTAGCAAGGAATGACCTTATGGATATTAACGTATATTCAATTTGCCACCGCGGAAACGTGCGTGACAAAAACCGGGATAATTACTACTGCAACGGCGTAATTCCCGACACGGAAAATTCCAATTTCAGATACGGCGGAAGCTTTGAAGCCTCAGCGCCGCTGTTGTTCGGCGTTTTTGACGGAATGGACGGCCATCTTCACGGCGAACGCGCATCGCGGTACGCGGTAGAGGCGTGCTGCGGTCTTTTCCCTGCTTATCAGGGCGGAAATCCGTATAAAATTATGAAGGATATCTGCGAAGCTGCCAACAAGCGCATATGCGACGAAATGGAAAACGTTGTCAAAGGAAGAATGGGCTCAACCGCTTCAATGCTGCTTTTTGAGCAGGGCGGAATGTATGTGTGCAATCTCGGCGACAGCCCGGTGTTTATTGTGCGTGACGGAAAAATCCGCCAAATTTCGCTTGAACACACCGAACGCCACAGCTACGAAAAGGCTTACGGCAAGGACTTCAGCGGAAAAAAGAAATACCGTCTTACAAAATATCTCGGAGTTTTCCCGAATGAAAACGAGCTTACCCCTTATAATTATTTTGAGCAGGCTCAGGCGGGCGACCGATTTTTGATTTGCAGCGACGGAGTTACCGACATGATGAAAAACGATGAAATCGCCGGCGTTGTATCTTCGGGTAAAACGGTTGAAAAAGCCGCCGAAAATCTGCTTGAAGCCGCTTTAAAAAACGGCGGCAACGATAACATAACACTGATAATAGGCGAAATCAGCGGAGATGTTCCGGAAAATCCCGACGGCGGATTTTTCGTTGACGGCGAAAACGCGCAGTCCGCGCCTGATGAACCGTCAAAGCAAAGCAAGGGTAATATCGCCATGCTCATTGCGGCTATAGCAATGATAATTACCGCGCTGATTATTGCCGGAACGCTGATATTCGGCATGTTAAATAAACCTCACACGGACAATACGTCGCCGACGTCAGTCTCAGCCTCGCAAACCGCAACGCACTAAACATACGCAAATCACAGAAAAGGCGCAAAAACAATGAACACGGATATAACAATACGCACGAGGCGGCTCACGCTTGTGCCGTTAAGCATGAAATATTTAAATTCAACCTGCGAATACGCCATGAACGCGGAAAACGCAAGGCTCATGGTTTATCTTCCGGCGGAAAGCAGGAAAGAGGTTGAAGATTTTATAAAATCCGCGCAGGCTCAGTGGGCGCTCGCTCGGCCCGATATCTGCGAATTCGCCGTTTTGCTTGAAGGGAAACACATTGGCGGAATAACAATGTATTTTGAAGGCGACTACACGCGCGGCGAGCTGGGCTGGATAATTCACCGCGACTATTGGGGACGCGGCTATGCGGCTGAAGCGGCAAAGGGCATGATTGATTATTTTGCGGACGCCATGAAGCTGAAACGCTTTATAGCTCACTGCGACGAGGAAAACCAAGCTTCCGCCCGCGTAATGGAAAAGCTCGGCATGACCTATGTTGAAACTCACGGCGGCAGATTTAACCGGGCAACCGACGGTGAGCGACGGGAAAAGCTGTACGAAATAAAGCTTGATTAAGGAGAAGTATATGAGTCAGTTTTCACGCACAGAGCTTTTGCTCGGCGAAGAAGCAATGAACCGCCTGAAAAACGCGCGCGTAGCTGTTTTCGGCGTCGGCGGAGTGGGCGGCTATGTTGTTGAGGCGCTGGCGCGTTCGGGTGTGGGCAGTCTTGACATTATTGATAACGATACCGTGGCTCTGTCTAACTTGAACAGACAAATCATCGCCACTCACGAAACCGTCGGTATGTATAAAACCGACGCGGCTGAGCAGCGAATTCGCAAAATCAATCCCGACTGCGTTGTGAGGGGCTTCAAAACCTTCTTTATGCCCGAAACGGAGGAAGAATTCGACTTTAAAAGCTACGATTATGTCGTTGACGCGATTGACACCGTAAAGGGCAAGCTTGCGCTTATTGAAAAGGCGGAAAAGGCGCGCACTCCGGTAATAAGCTCAATGGGCGCGGGCAACAAGCTTCATCCCGAAATGCTCGAGCTTGCCGATATTTATGAAACCTCGGTTTGTCCGCTTGCCAGGGTAATGCGCTCCGAGCTCAGAAAGCGCGGAATAAAAAAGCTTAAGGTTGTGTATTCAAAGGAGCCGCCGGTACGTCCGGTAAAAAAATCGGACGAGCAAACCGTCCGGCGCGATATCCCCGGCTCAACAGCCTTTGTTCCATCGGCGGCAGGGTTGATTATAGCGGGCGAGGTTGTGCGTCATATTGCTTTTAAAGAAAATAACGCGTAATAAAATTACACCTTCGGGACATAATAATCCCGGAGGTGTTTTGCGTTGAAAAAGGCAAAAGCAGTAAAAAATACAGTCAAAAAGCTGAAAAAAACCAAACGTTACAACGGCGTGTACGACCCTGAATATGAACCGTTCGCGGAAACCGCGCTGTACAACGAAATGACAGGCGCGGTGCCTTCGGCGCCGAAAAGCAGTTTTGAAGAAGAATCTCTTGAAAATTTGGCTTCCGGAATTAATTTCAGCGAATAGACGAAAACGCGGACAGAAATCAAAAAAGGTTTCTGTCCGTTTTAACAAAATTAATATAAAACTTAAATACCTATTGATTATTTTATCTGTTTTTGTTATTATTAAAGTGGAGTAGGAGCACAGCTCTCCGGCACACTTTTAGGAAAGGAAGTTTTGAAAATGCAAAAGAAAACAATTTCAGTGCTGCTTTGTTTGGCTATGTTGTTGTCTATGTTTGCGATGATGCCCGCAAACGCCGTTACAACAGATACACAGCCGGCGGCAGCAAGCGTCGCGGCTCAGCCCGCAGGAGCGCGCACAGTGGAAAGTCCGGACGATTTTTCGTGGGATAACGCAAACGTCTACTTTCTTCTGACCGACCGTTTTTACAACGGAAACACCTCAAACGACCACAGCTACGGCAGAACGCTTGACCAAAGCGGAAGACCTATTTCAGGCTGGAATACCAACCCCGGTACCTTCCACGGCGGCGACTTTGCCGGAGTAACAAAAAAGCTTGAAGAAGGTTATTTTGACAAACTCGGCGTAAACGCGATTTGGATTTCCGCTCCGTACGAGCAAATTCACGGCTACGTAACTCCGGGTGACGGCTTTGATTTTTCTCACTATTCATACCACGGTTACTATGTTCTTGACTACACCGAAACCGACGCTAACTTCGGTACAAGGCAGGAATTCAAGACCTTGGTTGACACCGCCCACAAGCACGGCGTTCGTGTTGTAATGGATATAGTTATGAACCACGCGGGCTACAACACAATCAAGGATATGATTGAGTTCAACTTCGGTTCATTCAAAAACAAGTCCGCGGCGGAATCATATCTCTACAAGATTAACGGCGTCAACTCGCTCCACGACTATGTTGACTACGACAACTCGCCCTCAACCTGGGGCAGATGGTGGGGCTCAAGCTGGGTAAGAAGCGGACTCCCCGGTTACTCAAACGACGGCGGCGGAGACCTCACAAGCTGTCTTGCGGGTCTGCCCGACTTCCGCACGGAATCAACAAACAGGGTATCTGTTCCTACATTCCTTCAGGAAAAATGGAAAAAAGAGGGTACATACAACACCAAGATGAGCAAGTTCGGCAGCTCCAACACCGTTTCCGACTACATTTCATCATGGCTTGCGGACTGGGTTGAAACCTACGGCGTTGACGGCTTCCGCTGCGACACTGCAAAGCACGTTGAAATGGCTTCGTGGAAGAAGCTTAAAACAAAGTGTTCGGCGGCTCTCAAAAAATGGCGTCAGAACAACCCCACCGCAATCGGCGCGAACTGGGACGAAGATTTCTGGATGACAGGTGAAGCATGGGGTCACGGCCTCGGCAAGAGCGATTATTATAACAACGGCTTTGACTCAATGATTAACTTCAGCTTCTCGGGCGTGGGTGTTCCCGGCGTGGGAGGCATAGGCGGAACTTATCAGTCCTACGCTTCGCAAATCAATAACGACGAAAACTTTAACGCGCTCACATACATCTCATCTCACGACTCCAACCTCGCTAAGGGCAAAACCGATATGTTCTGGCAGGGCTCGGCGTTCCAGCTTATGCCCGGCGCAATCCAGCCCTACTACGGCGACGAATCGGGCAGAGATTATGTAAAGATGAATTTTGACGGCGACGGCGGTTCCGGTCACTCGCTCAGAAGCGACATGAACTGGAACAGCATGAACACCGCGCTGCTTACGCACTGGCAAAAGGTAGGTACCTTCCGCAGAAACCACGTTGCCGTCGGCGCAGGCCGCCACGCGAACGTTTCGGCGACCTCCGGCTACGCGTTCTCCAGAAGCTACGACGACGGAGTTACCTCTGACGGAATTATTGCCGTAATCGGAGCGAACAAGAACGCAAGCGTAGAGGTTAACGTTTCCTCAATGTGGGGCAACGGCACAACCGTTAAAAACGCCTATGACGGAACAACCGCGGTTGTTTCAAACGGCAAGGTTAAGTTTAACTCGGGCGCGCAGGGCACAATTCTCATTGAAGGTCCCCAGTCCACAATCAGCATGAACATCAAGGGCGAATACGGATTCTATAACAATGAAACCGTAAGCGTATCGCTGCGCGGCGCTGATTACGCTATGGTCAGCGTAAACGGCGGCACTGCCTTCCGTGTAGTTAACGGTCAGACCTTTGAAATCGGTCAGGGCATTGACGTTGACACGGTGTTTGAAGTTGAAATGACCGCGACCAACAGCACGGAAACTCTTAAAAAGAGCTTCAGCTTTAAGAAAAAAGACCCCAACAAAAAAACCTTAGTTTACTTCGATAACAGCGCTTACAACTGGGGTTCAACAATTAACGCGTATATCTACGACGAATCCGGCGGTTCGGTTAAAGAAAACGCCGCGTGGCCGGGAGCGGCAATGACCTACGACAGGTCAGTAGGGCTGTATGTAATTGAAGTTCCCGATAACCTCACAAACGGCAACGTTATTTTCAGCGGCGGTTCTTCAAGATATCCCGGTGAAATGGAAAAGGGACTTCCCATCGGCGAGGATAACAAAATTCTCCTCGGCGGCAATAAGTGGGAGCCTTACAACGGTCAGCAGGGACAGCCCGCCACACAGCCCGACCCGTCAAAGTCAACAACGGTGTACTTTGACAACTCGTCAAGCAGCTTCTCAACTCCGACGATTTATTTCTGGAAAAAGGGTGAATCCGCCGGCGGAGTAAGCTGGCCCGGCGTTCCCATGGAAAGATACAAGGGCAACGTATATAAATACACCTTTGAAAGTAAGTATAACTGCTGTATCTTCAGCAACGGTAACGAGCAGACAAAAACCGGCGACCTTGACATCCCCGGCAATAACTACATTTACAACAACGGAAGCTGGAGCGCTTACTCCGACGCCGAGGTTGTAACAACACCCGTTACACAGCCCGCTGTTCCGATCGACGGCTCGGACGGTGAAAAGGTGCTTATCGGCGACACAAACCTTGACGGCGTAATCAGCATCAAGGACGCTACTTTGATTCAGCATTTCCTTGTGTCAATGAAAAAGCTTACCGGCGCAGCGCTGTTTGCCGCTAATGTAAATATGGATGAAGTCGTTAACATCAAGGACGCAACCTCAATCCAGTACTTCCTGGCGGCTATTTCCTCGGGCAAGTCGCACTGCGGCGAAACCGTCGAGTACAATTCAGGCTCTTACGTTGAACCTACTCAGCCCGTAACCCAGTACGTTGAGCCCACTCAGCCTGTAACCCAGGCGCCCGCAAAGAATTATGTTTACTTCAAGAATACCCCGTCATGGCAGAATGTAATGGTTTACTTCTGGTCCGATGACAATCTCCAGATGATGGCATGGCCGGGCACAAACACGGAAAGCGTCGGCGACGGCGTGTACCGCGCGGAAGTACCCTCCGGCGCGACATGGGTAATCTTCAACAACGGCAGCGGCGGCAACGGCAATCAGACAGGCGACACCAAAATTGAAGGCTACGGAAAAATCTTAATCGGTGAAAGCTGGAGTAATTACAACGGTTAATCCCGTAACAAAAAATAATGTGAAATAATATGCCGGGCGGAATGCTCTTTGAAAAAAGAGGTTTTCCGTCCGGTTATTTCTTATTTGTCAAAATAACCAATAATAACCGGGTGAATTAAAAAAAACTCTTTACAAAAGTTGCAAAAAGTGTTACAATTTAGAGTAACAAATTGTGTATTAAATTACACAGGCGGCTTTAGTTTCCCTGAGCCGCTACAATAAAAAGGAGGACGAATTCCAATGGCAAGAAAAATGAAAACCATGGATGGTAACAGCGCTGTTGCTCACGTTTCCTACGCGTTCACAGACGTTGCCGCCATCTATCCTATCACACCTTCTTCCGTTATGGCTGACCTTACCGACAAATTCTCGGCGTCAGGTCAGAAAAACCTTTTCGGAAGAGAAGTTCAGGTAACTGAAATGCAGTCCGAGGGCGGCGCTTCCGGTGCTGTTCACGGCTCACTTGCGGCAGGCGCGCTTACTACTACTTACACCGCTTCTCAGGGCTTGCTCCTGATGATTCCTAATATGTATAAAATGGCAGGCGAGCTGCTTCCGAGCGTAATTCACGTTTCGGCTCGTGCGCTCACAAGCCACGCTCTTTCAATCTTCGGCGACCATTCGGACGTATATGCCTGCCGTCAGACAGGTTACGCAATGCTCTGCTCAAATAACCCTCAGGAGTGTATGGACCTTGCTGCTGTAGCACACCTTACAGCCATCAAGGGCAGAGTTCCCTTCCTTCACTTCTTTGACGGTTTCAGAACATCTCACGAAGTTCAGAAGATTGAGGAGTGGGATTACGCAGACCTCGGCGACATGCTTGACTGGGACGCGGTTGAGGAATTCCGCCGCCGCTCACTTAACCCCGAGCACCCCGTAACAAGAGGTACCGCTCAGAACGACGATATCTTCTTCCAGGCAAGAGAAGCCTGCAACCCCTACTATGACGCTGTTCCCGAAGTCGTAGTAGAATACATGAACAAGGTTAACGAGAAAATCGGCACAGACTACAAGCCCTTCAACTACTACGGCGCGGCTGACGCCGAGCACGTTATCGTAGCCATGGGTTCTGTTTGCGACTGCGCCGAGGAAGTTGTTGATTACCTCAACGCCGCAGGCGAAAAGGTCGGCCTGTTAAAGGTAAGACTTTATCGTCCGTTCGTAGGCGAATACATGACAAGCCAGCTTCCCGACACTGTTAAGACCGTTTCCGTTCTTGACAGAACAAAGGAACCCGGTTCAATCGGCGAGCCTCTGTTCCTTGACGTTCTTGCCGCTCTTAACGACAGCAAATTCGCGGGCGTTAAGGTTTACGCAGGCAGATACGGCCTCGGTTCCAAGGATACAACACCCGGCGACATCATCGCTGTATACAGAAACGCCGAATCCGACGCGCCCAAGAAGAAGTTTACAATCGGCATCGTAGATGACGTTACAAACCTTTCACTCCCCGTTGTTGAGAATCCCGACACAACACCTGCCGGCACTCACAGCTGTAAGTTCTGGGGACTCGGCGCGGACGGTACCGTAGGCGCAAACAAGAACTCAATCAAAATCATCGGCGACCACACCGACATGTACGCTCAGGGCTACTTCGCTTACGACTCCAAGAAGTCAGGCGGACTTACCGTTTCCCACCTTCGTTTCGGTAAACAGCCCATTAAATCAACATATTACATTTCAAAGGCAGACTTCGTTGCTTGTCACAATCCTTCATATGTTGACAAGTACGAAATCGTAGAGGACCTCAAGGAAGGCGGTTCATTCCTGCTTAACTGCGCGTGGGATGTTGACGAGCTTTCAAAGCGTCTCCCCGGTAAGATGAAGAGAATCCTCGCTGAAAGAAAAATTAACTTCTATACAATCGACGCTATCAAAATCGGTAAGGAAATCGGTCTCGGCGGCCGTGTAAACACCGTACTGCAGTCAGCGTTCTTCAAAATCGCGGACATTATCCCCGCAGAAGAAGCAAAGCAGTTCATGAAGGACGCTGCCAAGAAGTCCTATATGAAGAAGGGACAGGCAATTGTTGACATGAACTATGCCGCTATCGACCGCGGTATGGAAGACCTCAAGAAGGTTGAAATCCCCGCTGACTGGGCAAATGCCGCTGACGACGCTGTCGCTGACAAGGTTGACGGCGAAGGCGCTCTTGTTGAGTATGTAAACGGCATCCTGAAGCCCGTTAACTCCTACAAGGGCAACAAGCTTCCTGTTTCCGCGTTCAAGGATCACATCGACGGCACATGCCCCAACGGTTCTTCCGCGTTTGAAAAGAGAGGTATCGCGGTTGACGTTCCCGAATGGCAGTCACAGAATTGTATCCAGTGTAACCGCTGCGCAATTGTATGTCCTCACGCTGTAATCCGTCCTGTTCCCATGACAGACGCCGAGCTTGAGGCTGCTCCCGAAGGCACCGTAGGTATTCCCATGATCGGTCTCAAGGAACTCAAGTTCGCTATGACCGTATCAACCCTCGACTGCACAGGCTGCGGCGCTTGCGCGCAGGTATGTCCGGGCAAGAAGGGCGAGAAGGCTCTCGTTATGAAGCCTATCGACACTCAAAGACCCATGCAGGCAGTATTTGATTACGGCCTTACACTTGACGAAAAACCCGAGGTTGCGGACAAGTTTAAGTTCACAACAGTTAAGGGCAGCCAGTTCAAGCAGCCCCTCCTCGAGTTCTCCGGCGCATGCGCAGGCTGCGGCGAAACTCCTTACGCTAAGCTGGTTACTCAGCTCTTCGGCGACAGAATGTTCATCGCAAACGCAACAGGCTGTTCTTCAATCTGGGGTGCTTCCGCTCCTGCTACTCCTTACACAACCAACAAGAAGGGCTACGGTCCCGCTTGGCAGAACTCACTGTTTGAGGACAACGCTGAGTTCGGCTTCGGTATGGCTCTCGGTCAGAACGCAATTCGCAGCAGACTTGCAGGTTATGTAACCGAAATCAAGGACGCTACCGACAACGCTGACCTCAAGGCAGCTTGCGAAGGCTATCTTGATACAATCACAGACTCCACATCCTCACGTCCCGCAACCGACGCACTTATCGCAGAGCTTGAAAAGGCTGTTGACGACGCTAAGGTTGGCGAGCTTGCAAAGAAAACACTTGTTGACAAGGACGAGCTTGCCAAGAAGTCAATGTGGATTTTCGGCGGCGACGGCTGGGCTTACGATATCGGCTTCGGCGGTCTTGACCACGTTATCGCTTCCGGCGAAAATGTAAATATCCTCGTATTCGATACAGAGGTTTACTCAAATACAGGCGGTCAGTCATCAAAGGCTACTCCTATCGGCTCTGTTGCCCAGTTCGCTGCGGCAGGTAAGGCTGTTAAGAAGAAAGACCTTGCGGCTATCGCAATGAGCTACGGCTATGTATACACCGCTCAGGTTGCAATGGGCGCTGACAACAACCAGGTTCTTAAGGCTCTTGTTGAGGCTGAAAGCTACAACGGTCCTTCGCTGGTAATCTGCTACGCTCCCTGTATCAACCACGGCATCAAGGGCGGCATGGGAATTGCACAGCTCGAAGAGAAGAAGGCTGTTGAAGCAGGCTACTGGAACCTCTTCCGCTACGATCCCCGTCTTGCTGACGAAGGCAAAAATCCCTTCCAGCTTGATTCAAAGGCTCCCACAGCTTCTTACCGTGACTTCATCATGGGCGAGGTTCGTTACAACGCTCTTACACGTTCCTTCCCCGAAAGAGCTGAAAAACTCTTTACAGAGGCTGAAAAGATTGCCGAGAACAAGTTTGCTCATCTCGAAAGACTTGCAAGCTTTGACGACGCTACCTGATAAGGAAAGCATAATAAAGCATAAAAATTTGAGGACGGATTTTTCCGTCCTCTTTTTTTGCCGTTTGCCGCAAGCGAATTGCCGTCAAAAACAACCGGATAATCTGATATTATACCGACGATCATAAAAACAGGCAAACAAAAAAGGCCTGCCGAAGCAAGCCTTTTAAACTTTGTATTAGTTACTAACCGTAAATCTTAAATTATAAAGCCTCAACAATATCCCTGGTATCTCTTGCGATTACCATTTCCTCGTCGGTGGCAATAAGCTCAACTCTGATTTTTGAGTCGTCAGCGGTAAGCTTGCCCTGTCTGCCGTGAATCGCGTTGTTGTTGGCGTCCTTGTCAAGCTTAACGCCAAGGCACTCAAGGTAATTGCAAACGCCTTCGCGCAGGCAAGGCTGGTTTTCGCCGAGGCCGGCAGTGAATACAATCGCGTCACAACCGCCCAAAGCAACATAAAAGCTTCCGATATACTGCGCAATCTGGTAGTAAAGCATATCGTGCGCAAGCTTTGCTCTGTGGTTGCCTGCTTTTTCGGCGGCGGTTACGTCGCGGTCGTCCGCAGAAACGACAGAACAACCCAAAAGACCGGACTTTTTGTTGAGCATGTTTGACATCTCGGCAAAGGTCATGCCTTCCTTCTCGCCGATAAAGGTAACAACCGACGGGTCAAGCGAACCTGAACGTGTGCCCATCAAAAATCCGCCCAGCGGAGTAAGTCCCATTGTTGTGTCAATAACCTTGCCGCCGTTAACCGCGGTAATTGAAGAACCGTTGCCGATATGGCAGGTAATGATTTTAAGCTCCTCAATCGGCTTGCCCATAATTTCAGCCATCTTTGCGCTTACATAGCGGTGTGAAGTGCCGTGGAAGCCGTATTTTCTAACGCCGAGCTTTTCATAATACTCATAGGGAACAGCGTACATATATGCTTTTTCGGGCATTGTCTGGTGGAAAGCCGTGTCGAAAACGGCAACCTGCGGAACATCCTTTCCGAACACCGCGGTGCAGGCGTTAATGCCCTGAATGTGAGCAGGATTGTGAAGCGGAGCAAGGGGAGAAAGCTCCTCAATTTTTGCAAGCACGTCCGCGTCAATAAGTACGCTTCGGTCAAAATACGCGCCGCCCTGTACAATGCGGTGGCCTATAGCCGCAACCTCGCTTAAATCCTTGATTGCGCCGTATTCCGGGTCAAGAATAGCGTTTTTAACAGCCTCAAAGGCCTGTGTGTGGTTTTTCATCTCTGTTTGACGCTCAACCTTTTCGCCGTCGGGAGTTTTAAAGCCTATAAACGCTCCTTCCGTGCCGATTCTTTCGCAGTTGCCCTTTGCAAGCACGCTTTCGTCGGTCATGTCAATAAGCTGATACTTAAGAGATGAGCTGCCTGCGTTGATAACTAAAACTTTCATTGGAATCTATCCCTTCTATAGTTGATTTTTTTGCGGGGGTGATGTATAATATACACAAAGATACTATATATAATACAATAATAATGTTACTTTTTCAAGTGTTTTTATCATTTTTTTTGCAAAATCCCCAATGATTTTTCATTTTCACGCCGGAGGTTAAAATGTCTGTTGCTGTTATATGTGAATTCAACCCCTTTCACAACGGCCACGCCTATCTGTTGTCACAGGCAAAAAAGTACGGCAGCGTGCTTGCGATAATGAGCGGAAGCTTTACCCAGCGTGGAGAAGCCGCAATTTGCTCTAAGTTTGAACGTGCCGCAACCGCGCTGGAAAACGGAGCCGATTTGGTTGTTGAACTGCCTGTCACCCGGGCGGTCGCAAACGCTCAGCGCTTTGCCGAAGGCGGTGTAAGCATTGCCAAAAGCTTTGGCTGCGTATCCCGCCTTGCGTTCGGCTGTGAAACAGACGATTTGGATTTGCTTCAAAAGGCGGCGTATTCTTTTGAAAACAAAGCTGTACGCGAAAAAATATCGGAGCTGATGAAGCAGGGCGAATATTATCCCCGCGCGGTGCAAGCCGCGGTTTCGTCAGTCTGCGGCGGCGACGTTGCCTCCGTGCTCGGCAGCCCCAACAACATACTCGCGGTTGAATACATCCGCGCGCTTAAAGGTACGAATATCACGCCCGTTCCCGTTTTGCGCGCGGGCTCGCTTCATGATTCCCACATCCGATCCGGCAGCATAGCGTCCGCTTCATACATCCGCGGACTTCTGAAAAATAACGAGGACGCCTCGGCGTACATGCCAAGCGTCCCGTCTGAAATAACCAGGGCGGAAAATTTGGAAAGGGCAATCCTGTACAAACTGAGGACAATGACGGCGGAAGATTTCGCCGCGTTACCGGACGTGGGCGAAGGGCTTGAAAACAGGATATATGAGGCTGTAAAAAAATATAATTCCGTTGAAGAAATATTATCCGCGGTCAAAACCAAGCGCTACACTCACGCGCGTTTGCGGCGTGTTTTAATCTGCGCTCTGCTTGGCATTACCGAAGAAACGCAAAGGCAAAACGCGGAATACGTAAGGGTGCTCGGCTTCAATGAGGAAGGCTCGCAAATGCTCAAAACCTGCGGTTCGGAAGTAATTACTTCGGTTGCGAAATATATCAGAAATAACGGCGAGTACAGCCGTATTCTTCAAGCCGAAATTGCCGCGACGGATACCGCCGCTTTGGCGTATGATAACATAAAATCACCACTGGCAGACTACCTGACAAAAATAATAAAGTAATTTTGTGTAAATTGACGTAAAAATTCGACGAAGTTCAAAAAATGTCTAAAATTATTTACATAAAATTCTTTTTTACCTCTTGTATATTTGGTAAAATATATTATAATAATAGTAATAGCATATAATTTACATCAGCAATCGGTATAAATTATAGTTTTTAAAAATCTATGAAAAAACTTTTTCAGAAAAGAGGTATACTATGGCTTTTTCAATTAATGACACAAGACCGCCCCTTGAGCAGTTTCTGCAAGGTGAGGCTGCAAGAGCTTATCATTTTCTCGGTTCGCATTTTGAAAACTGGGACGGCCGTCAGGGCGTAGTTTTCAGAGTATGGGCGCCGAACGCAAAGTCCGTTTCGGTAGTAGGTGATTTCAACGACTGGAATCCCGATTCCCATTATATGTACCGCATCTCAGACTCAGGTGTTTGGGAACTGTTTGTTGAAGGCGTTTGGGAATTCTGCTGCTACAAGTATTGCGTAGAAACACCGTGGAACGACCGCATTATGAAAACGGATCCCTATGCTTTCCATTGCCAGACCCGTCCGGAAAACGCCTCGCGCACATACCATATTTATGACTTCCAGTGGCACGACGAAGAATGGTTCCAATACAAGAAGGACAATCCGCACAGCAAGATGCCTATCAACGTTTATGAAGTGAACGCGGGCTCTTGGCGTAAATATGACGACGGCAACGTTTTCAGCTATCGCAAGCTTGCCGACGAGCTTATTCCTTATGTTAAGGAAATGGGCTATACCCATATTGAGTTTATGCCTCTTACCGAGTATCCGTTTGACGGAAGCTGGGGTTATCAGGTAACAGGCTACTATGCCGCTACCTCGCGCTTCGGCGAACCCAAGGACCTTATGTATCTTATTGACCGCTGCCACCAGGAAGGCATCGGCGTAATCCTTGACTGGGTACCCGCCCACTTCCCCAAGGACGCTCACGGTCTTGCGCGTTTTGACGGCACAGGCTGCTATGAATACGAGGACTGGAGAATAGGCGAACACAAGGAATGGGGCACGTACATCTTTAACTACGGCAGATATGAAGTTACAAGCTTCCTTATTTCTTCCGCAATGTTCTGGCTCGATATGTACCATGTTGACGGTATCCGCGTTGACGCCGTTGCCTCAATGCTTTACCTTGACTACAACCGTAAGGACGGCGAATGGATTGCGAACGCCTACGGCGGAAGAGAAAACCTTGTAGCCGTTGATTTCCTGCAAAAGCTCAACACCGTTGTGCATATGTTCCATCCCGAGGTTATGATGATTGCCGAGGAAAGCACAGCTTGGCCAAACGTTACCCGTTATCCTATCGAGGGCTTGGGACTGGGCTTTGACTACAAGTGGAACATGGGCTGGATGAACGACATGCTGTCATACATTTCGCTTGACCCCTTGTGGAGAAATTACCATCACGATACCCTTACCTTCAGCATGGTTTACGCGTTCTCCGAAAACTTCATGCTTCCTATCTCTCACGACGAGGTTGTTTACGGCAAAGGCTCGCTTATCAATAAAATGCCCGGCGACTATGACCAGAAGTTCCAGGGCGTAAGAGGCTTTGTTTCCTACATGATTGCTCACCCGGGCAAAAAGCTCATGTTTATGGGCAGTGAAATCGGTCAGTTTGACGAGTGGAACGCAAACGAACAGCTTGAATGGGATTTGCTCGGTTATGAAAAGCACCGTCAGCTCAACCATTTCTTTGCCACTGTCAACAAGTTCTACCGCGACACACCCGCTATGCACGAAAACGACTACGACTGGAACGGCTTCCAGTGGGTTGCGCTTGACGACTATCAGCACAGCGTAATCGCGTTCCGCAGAATTGCTCTTGACGGCAGCGAAATTCTGGTTGTCTGCAACTTCCAGCCCGTTACCCGTGAAAACTACCGCGTAGGCGTGCCCGTATACGGCATATACGAGGAAGTGTTCAACTCCGAAGCTGAGGAATTCGGCGGTACCGGAATCGGCAACGCAGGCGAAATCAAAGCTGTTAACGAGAAGGAACACGAACTTGATTATCATATCTCAATCACCCTTCCGCCTCTCGGCGTAACATTCTTTAAGCTTGTTAAGGAAGAGCCTGTTCCCGTTGCTCCCAAAAAGAGAACAAGAAAGGCAAAGACCGCAAGTGAAAAGGAAGCCGACAAGCCCAAAAAGACAAAGACAGCCGCCAAAAAAGCCGCTCCTAAAAAGGCAGCCGCTAAAAAAGAGGAAAAAGCGGAATAATTAAGTCTTTTGGCCGGTTTTGCCGGATTGCTTACCCGGTAACATCCGCAAAAGTATAATATAATCAAAATGCTGACATCCCTTTGCGGGGTGTCAGTTTTTTGTTTCGCGGCAAACAAAATCTCCCACGGAGGTATTATACTAATACCTCCGTGGGAGATTATTGCCGGGCTGTTATTTCCGTTCCGTCCTATGCAACGCCGCTTATACGCGGAAAACATCCTCGTGCTCGTCTGCCTCAAAGCTGCGGCAGTCAACGCACGACGGCGTCTGAGGCTCGGGGTCATGAGTTCCCACTCTGATTGCCTCAAGAGCGCAATAGTTTTCCTTTTTGTTGTGATTTTTGCAGTTTGTAACACTGCATTCAATGCAGTGGTTAACATATCGGTTGTCCATAATTTCACCTCACTGTTATTATCGGTGAAAAACGGTAAAATATTCATCACGGTCTTAAAATTTTAAAATAAAATATACCGAGGTGGTTTTGTGAATTTGATTTCATCCGTAATTATGGTTGTGCTTGCGGTAATCGGCGCCGCCGAGGTCATATGCTGTATCACCCGCCGGCTGTTCAAGACAGGGGATAAGGCGGACGTAATCCTTGTTTGGCAAATCCCTCGCGGTGAAAAACACATTGAGCAAAAGCTCAGAAGCTTCATTTTGACTTCGGACAACTGCGGCTGCAAAAAACTTTGCGTGCTTTACCGTGAAAAATCTCTTGACGGGGAAGCGCTTGAAATTTGCAAAAAAATATGCGCGGAAAACGGAAACATCCGCCTGATGACAGCGCGTGAATTTGTCCTTGAATTTGAAAATGAACAATAAAACTATTGTTATATTTGAAAATTTGCGGTATACTTAAATATATATAAGATTTTCGGGGAAGATAAAATGACAGAAAAGGCTTTGCTCAGGCTCGAAGGAGCAGTAGAAAACATAGTTTACCGCAATGAGGACAACGGCTACACCGTGCTTGAGCTGTCCGACGGCGACGATTACATTACCGCCGTCGGCGTAATGCCTCAGGTCAGCGAGGGCGACAGGGTGGAGCTGACGGGAAGCTATACCGAGCACCGCAGCTATGGCAGGCAGTTTGCCGCAAAAACCTGTGAGGTTTGCCGCCCGACCGAACGCGCCGACATCCTGCGTTATCTGTCCTCGGGAGCAATCAAGGGCATCGGCCCCGTAACCGCGCAGAGAATTGTCAGGGAATTTGGCGACGCAACGCTTGACGTCCTTGAAAATCAGCCCGAACGCGTGGCAATGCTCAAGGGTATTTCGCAGGAAAAAGCGCTTGATTTTTCCGCTCAGCTCAAGGCAAACACCGGCGTGCGCGAGCTTATGCTCTACCTTGGCGAATACGGAATATCAAACACCTCGGCGGTTAAAATTTTCAACGCGCTCGGCACGGGCTGCGTTGAAATGATAAAAAACGACCCGTATATTTTGTGTCAGGGCAGCTTCGGGGTATCGTTTGAAAGCGCCGACATAATCGCAAAAAGGGAAAACCTTATGCCCGACAGCGAGGTAAGACTTCGTGCCGGGATTACATATGTTTTGCGTAAAAACGAGGGCAACGGCCACACCTGTCTGCCAAAGGACAGCCTCAGCGACACAGCCGCGCGGTTTTTGTCCGTAGATTTGCAGCCCGTTGAAAACTGCATGGACGAAATGCTGTTTGACCGAAGCTTAATTATTGATACAATCGGCGGAAGGGACTTTGTATTTACGCCGCAATTACACCTCACGGAAACCTACATCGCTTCACGCATAAAACTTATGCTCGGGTTTCCGGCTGAGCAAATAAAGAATATTGACAAGGCAATAAAAAAATGCGAAAGCGAGGACGGAATACAGTACGCCGGGCTTCAAAAACAGGCTATAACAGCCGCGCTTACCGAAGGCATGCTTGTGCTGACGGGAGGTCCGGGAACAGGAAAAACCACCACGCTCAACGCTATTATTAAAATACTCCGCGGCAGGGGAAAAACCGTCTTGCTTGCCGCGCCCACCGGCAGAGCCGCCCAGCGTATGACCGAGCTTACGGGCAGCGAAGCCAAAACAATTCACCGCCTGCTGGAGGTCAGCTGGGACAGACAGGACAACCCTGTGTTTAATAAAAACGAACGCGACATGCTGAAATGCGACGCGCTGGTTATTGACGAGGTTTCAATGGTTGACGTGCAGATTTTTGAAAGCGTAATGCGCGCGCTCCCGCTCGGATGCCGCCTGATTTTGGTGGGCGACAGCGACCAGCTTCCGTCCGTCGGCGCGGGCAACGTTCTCGGGGATTTAATCGGCAGTGAAACAATACCCGTCATACGGCTGAATGAAATTTTCCGTCAGGCTCAGCAAAGCCTGATTGTGACCAACGCGCATAAAATTGTAAAGGGCGAAATGCCCGTGCTGAACAGCACCGACCGTGATTTTTTCTTCCTTTACCGCGACCGCAAAAACATCGTTACCGATACAATTGTCGATTTGTGTTCAAACCGTCTGCCGGCGGCATACGGCTACTCACCGTTTGAAAACATTCAGGTGTTGGCTCCGTCAAAAAAAGGCGAGCTCGGCACCGCTGAATTAAATCATAAATTGCAGGCAAGACTAAACCCGAAGGCGGATGACAAACCCGAGATAACAATCGGTTCAAAAACCTTCCGCACGGGCGACAAGGTAATGCAGGTCAAAAACAATTACGACATACGTTGGTTCAGGGAAAACGGCGAAACAGGCGAGGGAATTTTTAACGGCGACATCGGAATTATCGAGAAAATCGACCGCAAGGCAAAGTTCATAAAAATAAATTTTTATGACAAAACCGCCGCGCTGAGCTTTGAAGCGGCAGGCGAACTTGATTTTGCTTACGCAATAACGGTTCACAAAAGCCAGGGCAACGAATTTGACGCGGTAGTAATCCCCATGTTTCCCGGTCCGTCGCAGCTTTATTACCGCAACCTGCTTTACACTGCCGTAACTCGCGCGAAGAAAACGCTGGTGCTTGTGGGAAATCCGGCAACGGTTGAACAAATGGTAAACAACAACCGCCGTACAAAACGCTATACCGCGCTTTGCGAATTTCTGCGGCGCGGCGACAATTTATACAGTACAGGAGAATAATATGGATATTGCTATAGATTTAGGTTCCGATAGAATCAGGGTGTTCATCGAGGGCAAGGGCAAGGTGCTTGACGAGGCAGGCGTAATTACTTACGACGTTGACACGCGCGAAATATTTGCCGTCGGCAATGAAGCCTATAATATGATCGGCAAAACGCCTTACGGAATCCGCGCGGCTCATCCGCTTGACAGCGGAGTAATCGCGCAGTCGGATTTGGTTGAGAACATGGTCGCAATTCTTCTTAAAGAGGTCTGCACCGTAAAAATCGTCATGCCGCGAATTGTTACCGCAATTCCCTGTCAGCTCACCGAGGTTGAAAAGCGCGCGGTTGTAAACGCCGTAAGCGCCGTAGGCGCGCGTAAGGTTTATCTGATAGAAAGTCCCAAGGCGGCGGCGCTGGGCTGCGGAGTTGACATCACTTCTCCGCACGGTACGTTTATTGCCGACATCGGAAGCGGAACGGCGGACATCGGTGTAATTTCCCTTGGCGGTCTTTCCGTTTCAAGAAGCGTCAAGCGCGCGGGAAGCGCAATGGATGAGGAAATTGTTAAATACATCCGCAAAAAATACAACCTTATCATCGGCACAAATATGGCTGAAAAATGCAAGCAGGAGGTTGGCTGCGTGCTTGTTCCCAAGGAACCCAAAACCTTCAGATTGAAGGGCAGGGACGCCGTAAGCGGACTTCCGCGGTTTGTTGACGTCGGTTGGCGCGACATCAAGCCTCCGATTGAGGAAATAGCAGGCGAAATAGTTACCGCAATCCGCGATGTTCTTGAACAAACTCCTCCCGAGCTTGCAAGCGACATATATAACGACGGTATTATCCTTACGGGCGGACTTTCAAAGCTAACCGGACTTGCAAAGCTCATCAGTGACTCAACAAAGCTTAGGGTGCGTGTTCATAAATACGCCTCGGACTGCGTAATTATGGGCTGCGGCAAGGCAATCCGCTTTATTGACGAGGGCGAAAAAAACACCGTTAAAAACGGTCTTTCTCCGCTTTTGGCGGCATATTAATAAGGCTTTGTCAGGCAAAACCGGCAGTCTTTTATGAGGAAAAAACAAAAGGCTTTTAACCTCGCGGTTGAGTATCATATATGTTTTTAAAATTAATACTAAATCTGCCGTCCTTGCGGGCGGCAAAAATTTTTTCCAAAAAACCTATTGACAAGATAGACTTTATATGTTATTATAAGCTCACGTTAAACCTATTAATCCTATAGGTAATGGAGTGATTTAAATGGTTTTTTATCTTAACAGGTGTTGTTACGACAGCCGAATGTAAATCAATATTCACACGGCAAAAAATTACAGTAACATCTAAAGGAGATAAATAAAATGAGCACAATAAATGAAAGAAACTTAAAATTTGAAACAAAACAACTTCACATAGGTCAGGAAACCGCCGACCCGGTAACCGACGCGCGCGCGGTGCCTATATACGCCACAACTTCATATGTTTTTCACGACAGCCAACACGCGGCTGATCGTTTCGGACTCAGAGACGCCGGCAACATATACGGCAGACTTACAAACCCGACTCAGGACGTTTTTGAACGCAGAATAGCGGCGCTTGAGGGAGGCTCGGCGGCGCTGGCGGTTGCTTCCGGAGCCGCGGCAATCACATACACAATTCAGGCTATCGCAAAATCAGGCGACAACATCGTAGCCGCAAACACAATTTACGGCGGCACATATAACCTGCTTGAGCACACGCTTCCAAACTACGGAATCACAACAACCTTTGTCGATCCCGACGAGGATGGCGCGTTTGAAAACGCGATTGATGAAAACACCAAGGCGCTTTACATTGAAACCCTCGGCAATCCTAATTCAAATATTATTGATATCGAAAAGCTTGCAAATCTGGCGCACGCCAACAATATTCCCCTGATTGTAGACTCAACCTTCGCGACGCCTTACCTGCTGCGTCCTTTTGAATACGGCGCCGACATCGTGGTTCATTCCGCGACAAAGTTTATCGGCGGACACGGCACGGCAATCGGCGGCGTTATAGTAGAAAGCGGCAAATTTGACTGGGCGGCTTCAAACAAGTTTCCGCAGTTCTCACAGCCGAACCCGTCGTATCACGGCGCGGTGTTCACTCAGGCGGCTCCGGGCGCGGCGTTTGTAACATATATCCGCGCGATTCTGCTTCGTGACACGGGCGCAACCCTTTCGCCGTTCCACGCGTTTATATTCCTTCAGGGACTTGAAACCCTCTCGCTCAGGGTTGAGCGTCACGCGGAAAACACAAAAAAGGTAATTGACTTTCTTAAAAATCATCCCAAGGTTGAGCACATCAACCATCCCTCGCTTGAAAGCTCGCCGTACAAGTCCCTGTACGACAAATACTTCCCCAACGGCGGCGGTTCAATCTTCACCTTTGAGGTCAAGGGCGGTGAGGAAGAGGCAAAGCGTTTTATTGACCACCTGCAAATATTCTCGCTTTTGGCAAACGTAGCGGACGTAAAGTCGCTGGCAATTCACCCTGCCTCAACAACACATTCCCAACTTACAAAGGCCGAGCTTGAACAGCAGGGCATACGCCCCAACACAATCCGTCTTTCAATCGGAACAGAGCATATTGACGATATTATCTACGACCTCAGCGAAGCCTTTGAAGCCATTTAAAAAATACAAACGGTTCTTATCATTTTCCCTGAATTGACACGTTCTCCCCGTAATGCTATAATAACAGCGGTGACGATATGAAATATAAAGCTCTTATTGTAACAGCCGTCGTCATCCTGCTTGCAGGCATTGCGGGGAGTGTCCTTGTTTTGAACAGCCGCGGTTCAGACACCGTGGTTATCACGCAAAACGACAGGATAATCCGCCAAATTGACCTTGCCCGGGCTGAGGATGAAACCTTTGACGTTGAATACGGCGGCAGTAAAAACACAATCGAAATAAAGGACGGCAAAATCCGCGTAAAGTCCGCTCAGTGTCCCGACAAAACCTGCGTGCACATGGGCTGGCTTAATTCATCGGCCATGCCCATTGTCTGCCTGCCTAATCATCTTGTGATTAAGTACGTGCAATCGGGCGATGACATTGACGCTTTGACAAAATAAAAACGGACAGGAGTTTTTAATTCCTGTCCGTTTTTGTATTGATATGATTTATTTAACAGTTACCTTGCACTGCGCGGTTAAACCGTTGTACAGCGTAATTGTAACATACGACGTGCCTTTCTTTACAGCCTTGATTGTCGCCTTGTTTGCGCTGCCCTTGGTGACAGTCGCCACGCCTGTGTTTGAACTTGACCACTTTAAATTAGCGGCGTTTGCGTAGCTTCCGCTGTTGGTGCTTTCGCTTATTTCATATGTCTTTCCGGCGACAAGCGTAATGCTTGAAGCGCTCAGCTTTACCGAAGTCGGAGCCGAAAGCACCGTAACCGCCGACGCCGCGCTTTTTCCGTTGTAAAGCGTAATTTTGACGTTTGCGCTGCCTGCGGACACACCTCTTACGCTCGCTTTGTTTGCGCTTCCCTTGGTGACATCCGCTACGTTCGCGTTTGTGCTTGTCCAAATTAAATTTGCGGCGTTTGCGTAGCTTCCGCTGTTGGTGCTCTCGCTTATTGTCAGGCTTTCGCCCTCGCCGAGCTTAAAGCTCTTGGGATTAACCGCGACAGATGAGGGAGCAGGCTTAACAGTTACCTTAATTGAAGCTGTTTTTCCGTTGTAAAGCGAAATGCTTACGTTTGCCGTTCCTGCCTTTACGCCCCTTACCGTCGCCTTGTTCGCGCTACCCTTGGCAACGGTTGTCACGCCTGTGTTTGAGCTTGCCCATTTAAGGTTGGAGGCGTTTGCGTAGCTGCCGCTGTTGGTGCTCTCGCTTATCGTGCAGCTTTCTCCCACGCCGATTGTGATGTTGCCGGACGATATCCTAACCGACGAAGGCGCGGGCTTAACTGTCACGGCGCACTCCGCCTTTAAGCCGTTGTAAAGCGAAATGCTAACGTTTGAGTTGCCCTGCTTAAGAGCCTTGATTTCCGCCTTGTTGCCGGCTCCCTTGGTAACGCTGACTGCCGAAGCGTTTGAGCTTGCCCACTTAAGGTTAGCTGCGTTTGCGTAGCTTCCGGCGCTTGTGGTCTCCGAAATCGTGTAAATCTCGCCGACGCCCAAAGTAATCCTGTCAACGCTTGTTTTTACAAATTCGGGCGCGTCCATAACGGTAACCGTGCAGGCGGCGGACGTGCCGTTGTCAAGTGAAGCCTTAATCACTGCCGTGCCCTTGCCGACGGCGGTGATTTTGCCGCCGCTTACCGTTGCCGTATTTTTGTCGCTTGTGCTCCACGTAACCGCCTTGTTTGACGGATTAACATTTGCTTTAATTGTCAGGCTGTCGCCCAAGCCGAGCTTGCAGCTTGTTGAGCTGAGCGAAACGGTCGGGTTCATGTTCGGGTCAATAACAGTCACCTTGCAGCTTGCGGTCTTGCCGTTAAAGGTGGTAACGGTAATTGTAGCCGTGCCTTCCTTTTTGGCAGTCAGGTTGCCGTTTGAAACCGTTACAATGCCGGTGTTGCTGCTTGACCAGACAAAGGTGGTGGGGGAGGAAGAAGGACTGACTGTTTTTGTCAGCCTGTATGTGTCGCCTTTGTTCATGCTGAGCGAAGTATTGCTGAGCTTTACCGAGGAAGCGTTGTCTTTGGTGTAAACCGTTCCCCTTGAACCTGAGCCGTTAATAACTACGCTGCTGTTTGTAAGAATATTGTTTTTAATGCTTCCGCCCTTTGACGACGAATCCACAAAAACTCCGTAACCGCCGATGCCGGACATTGAATTGTTGTAGACATTCGTGGTTTTACTTGACTGTACAATGCTGATGCCCTCTGCGCCTGTTGACTTAATTGTGTTGCCGAAGATATCGCCTACAGTTCCCTGATAAAGCCCGATGCCGTATTTGCCTGCGTTTGAAACGGCGTTGTTGTCAATTTTAACGCAGCTTGTGCCCTTTTGAATATATATACCGTTTTTGTGCGCTTTTTTTACAACGTTGTTGGAAATGTATTTAAGCGACGAGCTTTCGGTAGCGGAAATCGCGTAAAAATCACTGCCGTTGGTGTTGGCGCTGCAGCTGATGATGTTGTTGTCAACACCTATATCGCGCGTGCCCTGAATACGTATTCCGTGTCCCTTAACGTCAATAACATTGTCAATAATTCTAACGCCGGTAAGGTAATAGTTGCCTTTGTTAAGGGTAGCCGTGTTGTTCGGAACGTTGTAGCCGAACGCGCCTATTGCCAAATATTCGTATGACGAGTATTTGTCGGCAACATTGCCGCAGCGCTTTATAACGTTGCCCGTTATTTTGATGTTGCTGTTTTTCGGCGTCTGGTAGCTGTCGGAATAATGAGGAGTTACATTGCCCTGCTTTGCCAGAATACTTGCCTTAAAGCATCCGCCGCCGTTGTTCATTACCGAATAAACGGCAATCGCTCTTGGGGTATTGTCAATTGTGTTGTTGGTGATTTTACAGTTTTGAACACCCTGGAACTGCACCGCGGCGCTCTTCATATTTGTAAAGGAGCAGTTGTTTACGGTGATGTTTTGGTGCGGAGCGTTGTTGATTGAAGTATGGCTGCCCACACCGCGCGGACAGTTGTTGAAGGTGCATCCCTCAACGGTAACGTTTTTGCACGGAATGTCCTCCATACGGTATGTGTTGAAGTGGCTGGTGTGAAGAATGTCAACCTGAATAGCCTCGTAATTAAGCTGATTTGAGTAAGTCTCCATGTCGGTGAAGGTGCAGCCCTTGGCGGTAAATCCGTCAATTGCCGCAATTTCCATGAAGTGGGTGTAGTTCTTTTGGAACTTCATTCCCGTCAGCGTAAGGTTGGTGCAGTGACCTACCTTGAACAAAGTGTTGTTGCGCATCTTTCCGTCAAGCGTGCCGCCGGTTACGCTGATGTTTTTGTACGCCGCGTAGCCGGTTTTGCCGGTGGTGCTGCCGTCTTCGTTGTCGCCTATATGAAGCAGGTTGCCTTGAGTGTCGGAGCTGCGTGAAAGCGTAACGCCCGTAAGAACCAAATTTGTGTTGCTGTACAGGTTCAGGGTTCTGTCAAGCGCGTAACTGCCGGCGGCAACCGTAACGGTGTACGGATTTCCCGCTGTTGCGTTGTTGGCGGCTGTGCGGAGAGCGTTTTGAATAGCCCTGCCGGCGCCGTATGAATCAATGTCCGACTTGCTGACGGTGATGTTGGTTGCCGCCGAAGCTGAAAACGGCGCGGCTGAAGCCACGCTTGCAAGCATCAACAGCGAAAGCAAAGCGGAAATTGCCTTTGATGTTTTTTTCATATAATCACCTCAAATATGTGTTAAGAATATTATACAATTTTTTTAACATTTTTTCAATAATTTAATGAAATAAATTAATAAATAAATTTCCCGCGGCTTGTAGGGCATTGGATACATAAATTTAATCTTTAATTCTATATTATGAGTATAGTATGTTTTCCGTTGTCAACATAATATTTACATATTTAAATTTTCCCTTTTTTGTGCTATACTTGTATTTGCAAAGGAAGGAAGTGGATTCATGAAGCCTGCAAAAATCGCGGAGCTCGGCGTTTTGTGCGCGGTGTCGCTTATTATGTTTATCATCGAGCTTCAAATTCCTTATCCCTTTCCGATTCCCGGAATTAAGCTCGGACTCGCGAATATCATCACCGTTTATGCCGTTTATCATTATAAGGCGTTTGAAGTCGCCGCGCTTACGGCAGTGCGGCTTTTGCTTGGTTCGATTTTCAGCGGAAATTTCGCGGCGCTTGTGTACAGCTTTTCCGGAAGCGCGCTATGTCTTTTGGGTATGCTGGTTTTAAAACGAATTATTGATGAAAAGCACCTTTGGCTCAGCTCTGTTTTCGGCGCGGTGCTTCACAATACCGGACAAATAATCGCCGCGGTACTTATGCTTCAAACTCCGCAGGTAATTGTCTACTATCCGTTTTTGCTTGTGTCGGGTTGTTTTGCGGGCGCGTTCACCGGACTTGCCGCTCAGCTTGTTTCATCCGGCTTGAGTAAAATACAAAACCGTAAATAGACGTTGATTTAATTGACAAAGAGTATCGTTTTGTGTATAATAATTGTGTCGGAAAAGCTGAAAGTAATCACTTGTTCGGGCATGGCGGCAGAACACCTGAAAATTGAAAAGAGATGACATGATATGAGCCAAAAGGAATGGATTAAGTTTATCGCAATGAATATGGCAAATTATCTGTTGGTGTTATTCGCTGTTTTGCTATACCGCCTTGGAGGAATGCTGTATATTCCTGTTGTGTTAATTGCTCAATCGATATTAACCGTCGCAAATTATTCTGTCGCGAAAAAGACGTCTCACCTCATTATTCTGTCCGTTAATCTGCTGATTTCTACCATTATTGCAAACGTCACAGATATATATTTGTATATGCAAAATATCAGCGCTGATTCCGAAACTTTGCTGATTGGAAAATATATGGTTGTTATCGGAGCTATATTTGTAGTCGTTATTTCTGTAATTGCGATATGCGTTAAATCCAATGCCGGTAAGTCAAAGTAATCCCTTTGTCAGCTAAATCGGCATACACGCCGGGTTTAGGTAACGTCACCTCGGTGTATAAATAATGGAAAATTGAAAATGGAAAGTTGAAAATTAAGGGTCAACACAGGGTATGGGTATTGTTACCCAAATTAGAATTTGGACAACACCTCAGCTTCGCTCCGATTTGTATTGTGTTATGGAAAACATTATTGAAGAGAAAAGCTTTGATTTTGCCGTTAGGATTGTACGGCTGTATCAGTATCTTTGTGATA
>ODAI014294990.1_pt1 | contig 26161 bp, 18 predicted proteins | sample 1539321 | NCBI WGS metagenome assembly ODAI01 (sample SAMN02144231, study PRJEB22623) | gut metagenome | biome: sheep rumen | host: Ovis aries | place: New Zealand
CTCGACCTCTTGTATGAGGCACTGACCGACAGCGAGAAGTTTGTGTTCAACCGTCTGTACAACGACTACTATTACCGCCGCAACAACCAGTTCTGGTATCGTGAGGCCATGAAGAAACTGCCGCGACTGGTACAGGCCACCCGCATGCTGGTGTGCGCCGAGGATCTGGGCATGGTGCCCGACTGTGTGCCCTGGGTGATGAACGAGCTGCGCATCCTGTCGCTCGAGCTGCAGTCGATGCCAAAAGACCCGTCGACCCGTTTCGGCCACCTGTCGCGCAACCCCTACCGCTCGGTATGCACCATCAGCAGCCACGACATGCCCACCCTGCGCCAGTGGTGGGACGAGGACCGGCAGCGCACGCAGGAATACTATACCACCATGCTCTACCGGGGCGACGAGGCACCCCACCCGCTACCCGGCTGGCTGGCCCGCGACATCATCTCGCGCCATCTCACCTCGCCCAGCATGCTCTGCATCCTCTCCATCCAAGACTGGCTGGCCATCGACGAGAAACTGCGCCTGCCCAATGCCAACGCCGAGCGCATCAATATTCCCGCCAACCCGCGCCACTACTGGCGTTACCGCATGCACCTGAACATTGAGGACCTCATGGCACAGACGGCATTCAACGAGAACATCAGAGAACTGATCATGCACTCAGGTAGAAAATAACCCCATAAAAACTAACTATACATTAAGATGAAAAGTATAAAACTATTGTTTCTCATGCTGCTGATGCCGTTGATGGCACTGGCAGAGAATGTGACATCGCCTAACGGCAATATCGTACTGACGTTCTCACTGACCGACAACGGACGGCCCACCTACGAGATGAGCTACAAAGGACGGGCGGTGGTAAAACCCAGTCATCTGGGACTGGAACTGGCCAAGGACAAACATGCGTCGAAAGGCATGGAGGAAACCGACCTGCTGGATGGCTTCAAGGTAGCCGACGTGAAGTATGCAGACTTCGATGAGACCTGGAAGCCCGTATGGGGTGAGACAGCCACCATACGCAACCACTACAACGAAATGGCCGTGACACTGGTCCAGGAAATAAAGAAAACCGAATATCAAGGCGACGGAGCATCGCGTGGACTGGCCCTCGTGACGAACGAGCGCAAAATGATTATCCGTTTCCGCGTCTATGACGACGGCATCGGCCTGCGCTATGAGTTCCCCCAACAGAAAGAGCTGAACTATTTCCTCATCAAGGAAGAGCGTACCGAGTTTGCCATGACAGGCGACCATACCGCATGGTGGCTGCCCGGCGACTACGACACACAGGAGCAGGAGACACAAGAAACCAAACTCTCAGGCATCCGTGAGCGAATGAGGCATGCCGTCAACTGGGGCAACAGCTCGGTAGCCCCGTTCAGTGAGACGGGTGTACAGACCTCACTACAGATGAAGACCGACGACGGGCTCTACATCAACATCCACGAGGCCGCCTGTCTGGACTACGCTACCATGCACCTCGAACTGGTAGATGCCGAGACCAAGGCATTCACCACCGAGCTGAAAGGAGGCAGTAATGCCTATACGCCTCATCCGCAGCCATCGGCATGTCCGCTGCCCAAGCCGTTCACCTTTGTGAGTCACCTGACCCCCGATGCCACCGGACTGAAAGGTGCCATGCAGACACCCTGCACAACACCCTGGCGCACGGTCATGGTGAGCGACGATGCCCGCGACATGCTGTCGAGCAACTTGATACTGAATCTGAACGAGCCGTGCAAGATAGAGGACACCTCTTGGATTCACCCCACGAAATACTGTGGTGTGTGGTGGGAAATGATTGTAGGCAAGAGCTCGTGGAACTACACCGATGAGTTCCCCAGCATCAAGCTCGACCAGATTGACTGGACGAAGGTGAAACCCAACGGCCGCCATGCAGCCAACAACGAGAAGGTGAAGCGCTATATCGACTTCGCTGCCAAGAACGGTCTCGACGAGGTGCTTGTCGAGGGATGGAACGTAGGATGGGAAGACTGGGCCAACATGTGGAAACGCGACGTGTTTGACTTTGTGACCCCCTACCCCGACTTCGACATCAAGATGCTCAACGACTATGCCCACTCGAAGGGTGTGAAAATCATGATGCACCACGAGACCAGCTCAAGCACGCAGAACTACGAACGCCACCTGGAGAAAGCCTTCCAGCTGATGAACCACTATGGCTACGACGCCGTGAAGACCGGTTATGTGGGCGACATCATCCCCCGTGGTGACCATCACTACTCACAGTCAATGAACAACCACTACATGTATGTCGTCAAAGAGGCTGCCAAGCATCACATCATGGTGAACGGCCACGAGGCCGTGCGCCCGACGGGCATCTGCCGCACCTATCCCAACATGGTGGGCAACGAGTCGGCCCGCGGCACTGAGTATGAGGCCTTCGGCGGCTCACGTCCCGACCATCCCTGTGTGCTGCCGTTCCCCCGCCTGCAGGGCGGTCCGATGGACTACACACCAGGCATCTTCGTGACCAAGCTGTCGGAGTGGAGCGGCAACCAGTCGTGGGCACGCATCACGCTGGCCGGTTCGCTGGCCCTCTACCTGACCATGTACTCGCCGCTGCAGATGGCCGCCGACCTGCCCGAGCACTACGAGCGGTTCGACGATGCCTTCCAGTTCATCCGCGACGTGGCCTGCGACTGGGACGACAGCCGCTACCTGGAGGCCGAGCCTGCCGACTATATCACAGTGGCCCGTAAGGCCAAGGGCACTGACAACTGGTTTGTGGGCGGCAAGTGCGACGAGAACGGTCATAAGAGTGTCGTCAAACTCGACTTCCTGGACAAGGGAAAGAAATACGACTGCACCATCTATGCCGACGCCAAGGATGCCCACTATGAGCACAACCCACAGGCCTATACCATCACCAAGCGTGTGGTGAAGAAAGGCGACACACTGAAACTTACTGAGGCTCCCGGCGGTGGCTTTGCCATCTCGCTGATAGCCAAATAGCAACCCATCACAATCCCTCAAAACCGAACAAACGTAACAATGAAAAAAATCATAGCAACAGCCATGCTGGCACTCATGACAAACCTAGTAAGCGGACAGACATTTTTCAACGAGGTGGAGTGCGGCCCCGAGGCGACCGTCTTCAACCTCTTTGCCCCGGCCAATGCCAAGTCGGTGAAAGTACGCATCTACCAGAACGGTGTCAAGGGGAAAGCCCTGAAAACCGTGAAGATGACCTACAATGCCGACACCAAGAAGTGGACAGCCACCGTGAAGGGTGACCTTAGGGGGAAGTTCTACACCTTCGATGCCGGACATGGTGAGTGTGCAGGTGTCTTTGCCAAGGCCGTAGGCGTGAACGGACGCCGCGGTGCCATCCTCAACATGCTGGAGTGCGACCCCGACGACTGGTGCTGCGACCAGCGACCCGTCACCAAGACACCTGCCGACCTGGTGATCTATGAGCTGCACCACCGCGACTTCTCCATTGCGCGTCCCGACGCCAAGTATCCCGGTAAGTTCCTGGCACTCACCGAGCCATGGGCCATCCAGCACCTGACCGACCTCGGCGTGAACGCCGTGCACATACTGCCGTCGTTCGACTATGCCTCGGTCGACGAGACAAGGCCTGGCGACAACAAATACAACTGGGGCTACGACCCACTGAACTACAATGTGCCCGAAGGCTCGTACAGCACCGACCCGTACGACCCGAAAGCTCGCGTCAGGGAGTTCAAGCAGATGGTGCAGGCCTTACATAAGGCAGGCATCCGCGTCATTCTCGACGTGGTGTACAACCACACCTATAGCATCGAGGGCAGCAACTTCCAGAAGACTTATCCCGACTATTATTTCCGCAAGACGGCCGATGGGAAATACAGCAACGGCTCGGGCTGCGGCAACGAGACGGCCTCTGAACAGCCCATGATGCGACAGTTCATCATCGAGTCGGTGAAATACTGGGCCAACGAATACCGTGTCGACGGATTCCGCTTCGACCTGATGGGCTGCCACGACATCGAGACGATGAATGCCGTGCGCGCCGAACTCGACAAGATCGACCCCAACCTCTTTGTCTATGGCGAGGGGTGGAGCGCCGGCAGCTGTGCCTATCCGCAGGAACAGCTGGGCTTGAAGGCCAATATCGCGAAGATGCCCCGCATTGCCGCCTTCAGCGATGAGATGCGCGACGGACTGCGCGGCCCGTTCAGCGACGACACCAAGGGCGCGTTCCTGGCTGGCATCCCCGGCGAGGAAGAGAACATCAAGTTCGGCATTGCCGGCGGTATCAGTCATCCACAGGTAGACATGAGCAAGGTGAACTACTCGAAGACACCGTGGGCCGACGAGCCTACACAGATGATTGCCTACGTGAGCTGCCACGACGACATGTGCCTCGTCGACCGGCTGATGGCCAGCGTACCCAGTCTGAAGGGTGCCCAAGGCAAGTTCAGTGCTCTCAGCACAGAACAGAAAGACGAGCTGATTCGCCTTGATCTGCTGGCCCAGACTGCTGTTTTCACCTCGCAAGGCGTGCCTTTCATGCTCAGCGGCGAGGAGATGCTGCGCGACAAGAAGGGCGTGCACAACTCTTTTGAGTCGCCCGACTCCATCAACCACCTCGACTGGGACCGCCTGAAGGAGTATCCACAGGTGTATCAATACTACAAGAGCCTCATCCAGCTGCGCCGCAATCATCCTGCCTTCCGCCTGGGAGATGCCCATCTGGTGCGTAAGCATCTGGAGTTCCTCGATGCTCCGGCAGGTGTGGTGGCCTTCCGCCTGAAGAATTATGCGGGCCGCGACGACTGGCGCAACATTGTGGTCATTCTCAACGCCAACAAGGAGAAGACGATGGTGCCTGTGCCCAAGGGCATGTATACTGTGGTTTGCAAGGATGGCAAAATCGACGAGCAGTCGACCAGCAAGACCTTCGGGCGCAAGATTCCCGTGTCGGGACAGTCGGCACTCATCATGTATGAACCCTAAAAAGAGTCAGCATATGAAAAAGTTATTATTCATCAGTTTGTTTCTTCCATTCGTCATCGCCATGGCAGCAGCACCCAAGAAAGGCATTACCCGCATCGATCCTACCGACTGGTTTGTGGGAATGAAGAATCCTAAGTTACAATTGATGGTCTACGGACCCGATATTGCTGCCGTAAAGACGGTCACCACCGACTATCCGGGCGTCACCATCGACGAAGTGGTGCGCCCCGGCTCGCCCAACTATTTGCTGGTCTATCTCGACTTGAGCGGTGCCCAACCCGGCGAGATGACCCTGCAGTTCGACAAGAAGAAATATAAGTACCAGCTGAAAGCGCGCGAGATGAGCGGCGACAAGCGCATGGGATTCGACAATAGCGACGTGCTCTATATGCTCATGCCCGACCGCTTTGCATCGGGCCGTGCCGACAACGACCAGATTAAGGGACTGAACAACTATGTGAACGACCGCAGCCAGCCCAGCTTGCGCCACGGGGGCGACCTTGAGGGCATCCGCCAGCACCTCGACTACTTCAACCAACTGGGTGTCACGGCCTTGTGGTTCACACCCGTGCTGGAGAACAACTCGCCCGACAACAACGGTTTCTCCACCTATCACGGTTATGCCACCACCGACTACTACCGTGTGGACCCGCGCTTCGGCACCAACGAGGAATACCGCCGACTGATAGACGAGGCACACCAGAAAGGACTGAAAATCGTGATGGACATGATCTTCAACCACTGCGGATTTGAGCATCCATGGGTGGCCGACATGCCCAGTCCCGACTGGTTCAACACCCCCGAGTGGCTGAGCGAGAAGCAATCGAGCGGCCGTGACCCGATGACCGGATTCACCGCCAATGCCGACGGCAGCGAACCAGCTAAGAGCAAATACCTGCAGACGAGCTACAAACTGACGCCCGTGAAAGACCCGTATGCCTCGGAAATCGACCTCCACGAGACTGTCGACGGATGGTTCGTCCCATCTATGCCCGACCTGAACCACCGCAATCCGCACGTCATGACCTATCTCATCCAGAACTCCATCTGGTGGATTGAGACCGTCGGCATCGACGGCATCCGCATGGACACCTACCCCTATGCCGACGCCAAGGGCATGGCGCGATGGATGAAGACCCTCGACGAGGAGTATCCCAACTTCAACGTGGTGGGCGAGACATGGGTCACCGAACCGGCCTATACCGCTGCCTGGCAGAAAGACTCGAAACTGTCGGAGGAGAACAGCTACCTGAAAACCGTCATGGACTTTGCCTTCTTCGACCGTCTCTCACAGGCCAAGAACGAGGAGACCGACGGCTGGTGGAACGGCATGAACAGGCTCTACAACTCGTTCTGCTATGACTACCTCTATGCCGACCCCAACCATGTGATGGCCTTCATCGACAACCACGACACCGACCGCTTCCTCGGCAACGGACATGACACACTCGCCCTCAAGCAGGCACTGGCACTGCTGCTCACCGTGAAGCGCATACCTCAGATCTACTACGGCACCGAGATACTGATGAACGGCACCAAGGAGGTGACCGACGGCAATGTGCGCAAGGACTTCCCAGGCGGATTCCCCGGTGACAAACACAACGCCTTCACCGCCGAAGGCCGTACCAAGGCCGAAAATGCCATGTTCAACTGGCTCTCGGCTCTGCTGCACTGGCGCTATGGCAATGAGACCATCATCCGCGGCTACCAGACTCAGTTCATCCCCTACCACGGGGTCTATGTCGTTGCCCGCCGCTGGCACCGCCACGGAGTGATGACCATCATCAATGGCACCACAAAACCGGCAGTGATGGAGATGAGTCGTTATGCTGAGCTGTTTGATGTCGACCAGACCGAGGCCGAGGATGTCATCACGGGCCGTAAGTACAGTCTGAAAAAAGACTTGCGCCTCAGTCCGCGACAAACCCTCATTCTGGAATATTAATTGCTGCTATCATGGGAATGGGGAGAGCGACCTCTGTGGACGCTCTCCCTGTTTTTCTTACCTGACACCTATCATCTTATTCTCTTGGTTATGCTAGTGCTTGACATTATCTTTATTGTGATAATCATCATCGCCTTTTTCTACATCAGAAGGAGTCGGCAACGGCATGTCGCCGCCGACGAGGTGACAACGCAGACAGAAGACATGGAGAAAAAGGTGGAGAAAAGCATCGACGAAGCGACGGTGAACCGGGCCGACCATACCCGTACGGCCAAGCCTTCGGTCGTAAATCAGGCCGCAACGGTCGTTGCAGGTGCTGCCCTGCTTGAGAAACTAAGGAAACACAACAAGGAGAGACACATGTCTGATCATGATCCGGATAATGGTTTGATGGATGATGCTGAGGAGAATTGGCTGATGAAAGATGATGACGAGGAGGATTGGCTGATGAAAGATGATGACGAGGAGGATTGGCTGATGGAGGATGACGAGGAAGACTGGCTGATGAATGTTGACGACGAGGACTGGCTGATGAATGATGATGACTTGGATTGGCAAGATGATGGATTGGACGATGGACACACCGACTATGAAGGGGCCGACTATGACGATTATTTGGCTTCGCTGGACAATTAAGGTCAGGATGTTTTTGAGAAATAAGGAATAATAGCTACCTTTGCAGACAAAAGCAGGACAAAGCCAGAAACGGAGGAAAGTCCTGACTACTTAACCAACTAAAAAACAGGATGAAAGAGCGGATAGCATTTGTTGATTACATTCGAGTGGTGGCCTGCTTCATGGTGATGCTGGTCCACAGTGCCGAAAACTTCTATTGTGTCACTTTCGACGAGGCTATGCTGGCCAACGAGTCGAACCGTCTGTGGGTAAGTCTCTACGACGGTTTCCTGGGCCGTGTGTCGGTGCCGCTCTTCATCATCGTGTCGGCCTTTCTGCTGGTTCCTATGCCCGAAGGCATGACCATGAGGCAATTCTACCGCCGTCGTTTCATGCGTATCCTGCCGCCAATGATTTGTTTCTTGCTGCTCTATGCCCTTCTGCCGCTGGCATGGGGCGGAACGACATGGGAGCAGGCCATGGCCGACCTGCGCATGGTGCCTTTCAACTTCCCGCCGATGGCCGGCCATCTGTGGTTCATGTACCCGCTTATCAGCATCTACCTCATCATCCCCGTGGTGTCGCCATGGCTGGAGCGGGCCAGTGCGCGCGACGAACGCCTCTTTCTCTTGTTCTTCGTCGTCTCTACATTGCTGCCCTGGCTCCATCATTTTGTCTCACCCACCATCTGGGGCGAATGCCACTGGAACCAGTTCTCTGCCCTGTGGTATTGCTCGGGCTACCTAGGCTACGTGGTGCTGGCGCATTACATCCGTGTGCATCTGAAGTGGTCGCAGCGCCGACGTCTGACAATAGGCACCATCTGTTTCATCGTAGGAGGGGCATTCACGGCATGGAGCTTCTGGATGAAAGGAGTGCCGGGTGTTCAGATGCCCACCCCTGAGATGGAGTGGTCGTGGCAGTTCTGTACCCCCAATGTGCTGCTTTCCACCTTAGGAGCCTTCCTGCTCTTCACCTGCATCCGCCGCGCACCATCGTTCATTACATCGATTGCCAAGCTGACGTTTGGCATGTATCTGATGCACATCTTCTTCCTCGTACCCATTTCCGGTAGACTCATTGCCGGCAATGTGGCCGAGCCTCTGCTGCCCGTGTGGCTGGCGATTCCCGTCATTGCAGTGCTCACGTATATATGCTGCATAATAGCCACGAAGCTCATCTCCCTGCTTCCAGGGAGCAAATATATAGTAGGCTGATTCTATAAGGGAACAGCAGTCAGGATTCTCCCCCTCTCAGAGAAAAGGAGAGGGGGAGAATTCTTAGTCTGAATGGGTAGTCTAATCCACATAGTTGGGCCATGTCAGAAGCAGCCGGCCGGTATGGGCATCCACGAAACACTTGCCCTCCTTGCTCATGCCATGATAGCACAGCCCATACACCAACCGAGGTGCCCATTGTGTTGAGCCTTTCGAGATAGGGAATTCGGCTATCATCAAGGCATCATCAAACCATGCCGTGATATGTCCTGTCCCTACTGCTTCAGTAGGGACTTTCAGATATTTCGCGTAGGTCTCCAACGCCTTTTGCTCACTGACAGTCGGACGGACATCCAAATGGTCAATATTCATCATCATACCATTGGCACTCTTCACTTTCCCGTTCTGTAATCTTACGGCAAAGCCTCCTTGATATACCAGAACACCTTTGTAAAACTGTTGATACCGCTCAACCCTCATGGGACTCGACATCCACGAATGATCTTCTGAATAAAAAAGCACGAAAGAATCATCTGGGGTCAGACACATCCAGCGACTAAACATCTCTGCAGCCGATGCGGGTGCTTTTTCAGCATCCGCATAAGAAATTGCCTGGAAACCGCCCAAAGCATCGCGGGTGATAGACACATCTCCCTCCGTCGTTATGCTCACACGACCTGCGTCCCTTGGATTCATGCCCAACCCATCGGCAAACTCCGGCAATGCATCAGATTCGAAGTCGCCATCACTGCTGCAACCGAAGAGACAAAGCGACAGGACGATTGTGCAGAGGATATAGTGTTGACACACTTTTGACAATAATGGAACCATCATAAAAACTCCTTTTTTAATTGTAACAACAAAAATACAGGATATTGCACGGAAATGGTTTCGTATTGTTTTCTTTTGTGATGTTTTAACAATATTTTCGGTCTGCTGCATGGAGAACAGCCAGTTCATTGACAAAGGGTGAGTATCGCCTGAAACTGTTCTTGGCTCCACCCCACCGGCCAGGACACGAATCGTGGGGATTCAGCGTGAAAAAACATATTTTATCTTAATAAAATAGGATATTCCGATTATTTTTCCTATTTTTGCAAACTAAATATTGAAAACACATTTTTAAATAACAAAACAAACTATGGATTTATTAAGTCAAATTGTAGCGCGTGCTAAGTCAAACAAGCAGCGCATCGTGCTCCCCGAGGCTGAAGAGGAGCGCACCCTGACCGCCGCCGACCGCGTATTGGCCGACGACATTGCCGACATCATCCTGATTGGTAACCCCGAGAAGGTACACGCTCTGGCTGAGGAAAAAGGCCTGAAGAACATCGACAAGGCTACGCTCATCGATCCTGAGAACTGCGAGAAAAGCGAGGAATATGCCCAGCTGCTTTGCGAGTTGCGTAAGAAGAAGGGAATGACCATCGAGCAGGCCCGTGAGTTGGTGAAGAATCCTCTCTATCTGGGTTGTATGATTATCAAGACCGAAGGTGCTGACGGTCAGATCAGCGGTGCTCTCTCTACCACTGGCGACACGCTCCGTCCGGCTCTCCAGATTATCAAATGCCAGCCCGGCATCACCTGCGTGAGCGGTGGTATGCTGCTCATCTCGAAGCAGAAGCAGTATGGTGAGGACGGTGTATTGGTGGTAGGCGACGTGGCTGTTACGCCGATGCCCGATGCCAACCAGCTGTCGCAGATTGCCGTCTGCACTGCCCAGACAGCCCGTGCCGTAGCCGGTTTTGCCGAGCCACGCGTGGCCATGCTGAGCTTCTCGACGAAGGGAAGTGCTACCCATGAGGTGGTCGACAAGGTGATTGAGGCTACACGCCTGGCTAAGGAGCTGGATCCCGAGCTGAAGATCGACGGTGAGTTGCAGGCCGACGCTGCCCTCGTGCCGAGCGTGGGACAGAAGAAGGCTCCCGGCAGCGACATCGCCGGCAAGGCCAACGTGCTGGTATTCCCCTGCCTGGAGGTAGGAAACATTGCCTATAAGATGGTACAGCGCCTGGGCGATGCCATCGCCATCGGTCCCGTGCTGCAGGGTATTGCCCGTCCGGTGAACGACCTCTCGCGCGGCTGCTCAGTCGACGATATCTACTACATGGTAGCTATCACCGCCTGCCAGGCCATGGACGCAAAGAAATAAACGGTAAAAAAAAGAAACAAATTATCACTAATTAAGACAAATTTTGTTCACGAATTAAGATAAAAATCGATTCTCGACTGATGACAAAGCAGGAGTATATGGACATTTACGATGTCGTAGGAGTTGCTATGGAGGTACATAAGACTTTAGGAAGAGGCATGGCCGAGCAAATCTATCAAGAAGCTTTTGCGATCGAGATGAGACTTAGAGGTTGGGAGTTTGAGCGTGAAAAAGAACTGAAGTTGAGTTATAAAGGCCACTGGTTGGAAAAGAGTTATATCGCCGATTTCTATTATAAAGGTATCATCGTTGAGTTTAAAGCTGTAGATGAGATTTGCGCAGAGCATCGTGCCCAGTTGCTAAACTATTTGCGCATTGCCCAAAAGGAAAGAGGCATACTCTTCAACTTCGGGGAAAGGAATCTTCACACCGAGCGGTATCTCTATCTTCACGACGAAGATGATTTCGCCCTTCTCACCCATGAGAACTATAAGTTTTACATTACAGAATGATGATGATCATCTTAAATCATGAACCATATTTTTACTTAATTTGTAAATGAATTTATCGAGATTAGTGCTCATTAGTTTCTTAGAAACATTTTAATTTGGATAAAGACGATGAAAATATTAGTTTTGAATTGTGGTAGCAGCTCTATCAAATATGCGCTCTACAACATGGACGACAAGAGTGTGATGACCAGTGGCGGTGCCGAGCGCGTAGGCTTGGACGGTGCTTTTGTGAAAGTGAAGCTGGCCAATGGTGAGAAAAAACAAATCATGCACGACATTCCCGAGCATACCGAGGGCGTGAAGTTCATCTTCTCTCTGCTCACCGACCCCGAGATTGGTGTCATCAAAGACCTGAGCGAGATCGACGCAGTGGGTCACCGCATGGTGCACGGCGGCGAGAAGTTCAACAAGAGCGTTGTGCTGAACGACGAGGTGCTGCGCGTGTTTGAGGAGTGCTCCGACCTGGCTCCGCTGCACAACCCCGCCAACCTGAAGGGTGTTCGCGCCGTGAGCGAGCTCATGCCGGGCCTGCCCCAGGTGGGTGTCTTCGACACTGCTTTCCACCAGACCATGCCGAAGAAGGCTTATATGTATGCCATTCCTTACGAGCTGTACGAGAAGTATGGTGTGCGCCGCTACGGTTTCCACGGCACCAGCCATCGCTATGTGGCCCAGCGCGTGTGCGACTTCCTGGGTGTGAAGGCCGAGGAGAAGAAGGTCATCACCTGCCACGTGGGTAATGGCGGTTCGATTGCTGCTGTGCTGAACGGCAAGTGCATCGACACCTCGATGGGTCTCACTCCGCTGGAGGGTCTGATGATGGGTACCCGCAGTGGCGACATCGACGGTGGTGCCATCACCTTCATCGAGAAGAAGCTGGGTCTCGATGCCGACGGTATGTCGAACCTGCTCAACAAGAAGAGCGGTGTGGCCGGTATCACCGACGGCATGAGCGACATGCGCGATGTTGAGAACGCCGCCAACGAGGGCAACGAGCGTGCTCAGCTGGCACTCGACATGTATTTCTACCGCATCAAGAAGTACATCGGTGCCTATGCTGCCGCCATGGACGGAGTAGATATCATCGTGTTTACAGCCGGTGTGGGCGAGAACCAAATCGGCATGCGCGAGGAAGTCTGCAAGGGTCTGGGCTATCTCGGCGTGAAGTTCGACGCTGAGAAGAACAAGGTCCGCGGCCAGGAGGCAGTGATTTCTGCCGACGACTCGAAGGTAACCGTCTGTGTGATTCCTACCGACGAGGAGCTGATGATTGCCACCGACACCATGAACCTGCTGTAAACCCAGCAGCTACATAAGGATCTTTGAGACGGCTCTCCCATTGTCAGGCACAATGAGGAGGGCCGTCTCTTCGTTTTCCTCATGCTGAAAAGCATGTTCCACATGGGCAAAACGGGTGTAAAAGATGCAAACGATTGCGCACTCCATACCCTAAAAAGAATGGCTGTTATAACTACTTGGAATTGAATATTTTTGTATCTTCGCAACAGAAATAAAAAACTACAGACTTATGAAACGATTTTACACTACATTGTTGATGATGGTCGTTGCACTGGGCATGATGGCACAGGGCTGGCCCGAGAAGTATAACGGAGTGATGCTGCAAGCCTTCTATTGGGACGGTTTTGCCGATGCCCAGTGGAGCCGACTTGAAAAGCAGGTAGATAATCTCTCTACGACATTCGACCTGGTGTGGATTCCTCAGAGCGGCGATTGCGGCAGCAAATCGATGGGCTACGACGACCTGTATTGGTTCCCCGGCCACTATAATAGTTCGTTCGGCAGTGAGGCCGAGCTGCGCTCCATGATCACAACGTTCAAGAACAAAGGCATCGGCACCATTGCCGACGTGGTGATCAACCACCGCAGGAACGTGAGTTCTTGGACTGACTTCCCTATGGAGACCTACAAGGGGGTGACCTATCAGCTGACGTATAAGGACATCTGTTCTGACGACGAGGCTGCATCGAATGGCTATCAGGTAGGACCGAACAAAGATACCGGTGAGGGCTGGGACGGCATGCGCGACCTGGACCATAAGAGCGAGAATGTGCAGACGAACGTGAAGGCCTATCTGAAGATGCTGCTCGAGGACTTTGGCTATGCCGGTTTTCGCTACGACATGGTGAAAGGCTATAGTGGTGAGTATACCAAACTATACAACAATGACTCCAAGCCGCAATTCTCTGTGGGTGAGTGTTGGGACAGTTCCAATACCATTAAGAACTGGATTGATGCCACCGACAAGACCAGTGCCGCCTTCGACTTCCAGTTCCGCTATACCGTGCGCAATGCTGCTAACAATTCCGACTGGAGCAATCTGGGAAAGCAGAACGACGGCAACTGGCCGTTGGTCAGCAGCAGTTTCAGCAGTGGCAGCTACCGCCAGTATGCTGTGACCTTCGTTGAGAACCACGATACAGAGTACCGTTCGGCAACAGCACAGCAAGATCCTTTGCGAAAGGATACTCTTGCAGCCAACGCCTATCTGCTGGCTATGCCCGGAACGCCTTGTGTGTTCTTGAAACACTGGCAGGCTTACAAGCAGGAAATCGCCAATATGGCAGCTGTCCGCAAGGCCGTGGGTGTCAACAATATGAGCAAGCCGACCAACTTGGCATCCCATAAAGACTACTATGCCGTACAGGTGGCTGGAGACGGTAGCAAGAAGTTGCTATGTGTCGTAGGCACCAATGCTGCAACATACAAACCCAGCAACACTGCATGGAAGAAAGTCATTAGCGGCTATCACTATGTCTACTATGTGCAGGGCATCGAACCCAGTGCCATTACCCTGCCACAGTTGAAAGAAGATGAGACCCCGCAGGATGGTGTTTACAATGGCGTGCCTTCGTTCTGCACCGTAGAAGAAAATGAGATATGTGCATTCTTTGAGGCTCCTACGTCATGGGGCAGCCAGATTTATACATGGGCATGGATGAATGGTGGCGACGGAAAAGACTATGTGGGTACATCATGGCCAGGTGTCAGTGCAACGCTGATAGGCACCGCCGACAATGGCAACAAGGTGTTCAAATGGACTTCAACGAAGACCACAGCTCCTGACAATATTATCTTCAGCGGAGGTGGCGAACAGACCCAAGACATGGCATTCACCAATGGTGGCTACTACACGAAGGACGGTCGTCAGGATGTGGTGACCGGCATTGCCTCCATAACCAACACGCAAACAACATCACCATATATTTATACCCTCGACGGACGCCGTCTGCCCATGGGTACATCGGTGAACAGTCTGCCGCGTGGCGTTTACATTGTGAACGGCAAGAAAGTGGTGAAGTAATGTTTTTTTATCCGACATAGATAATATCCGAGGTGAAAAGCCTCGGATATTTCTTTTTTTTGGTTATCTTTGCATGCACAAACCCATCATCTTTAAAAACTATGAAACTGAAAGCGCTGATACTGATCATCATCTTGGCTTGCTGTACCGGCATGCAGGCACAAAAATATGTGGGAGGCGACCTGAGCCTCGTTCCAGCCTATGAGGCCGCTGGCGACAAATGGCTCGATGCCGACGGTAACACCATCAACAGCCATTATCAGGACGGTATGATCACCTATGTTCACGATGTGGCAGGGTGGAATGCCGTGCGGGTACGACTGATTGTAGAGGCCGACAAAGACAACGTCCCCGCCACTTGCCAGGACCTTGACTACGTGAAGAAACTGGGCAAGCGCGTAAAGGATGCCGGCATGAACCTGCTGCTCGACATTTTCTACAGCGACACATGGACCGATGTCAGTAAGCAGTGGATACCTGATAGTTGGGGATACAACCGGTCGACGGCTACCGAGACCCTGGCACAGAAGGTGAAAAGCTATACAACCGACGTGCTGAACGAACTGACTGCCTACGGCGCCAAGCCCGACTTTGTGCAGATTGGCAACGAGGTGAGCTATGGCATGCTCTGGGACAGTGCCTCGGGCCAGAACAAGGCTAACGCTTTCTATACCAGCGGCAGCTACACCCAATACTCCTCTCAGATTCAACGCTTTGCCACGCTGCTCAAAGCTGCCGCCGAGGGAGTGAGAGCCTCCAACTGTGCTGCGGCCAAGATTGTGCTGCACTGTGAGCGCACCTACACCGCCAGCCATTGCAAGAACTTCTATACCTGGGTGCAGCAGGCCGGATTCACCGACTACGACATCATCGGTCTGAGTTTCTATCCGTTGTGGCATGGCACGCTGACCAACCTCAGAAACACCCTGAGCACCCTGCAGTCGGCATTCCCCAGCAAAGAGATACACATCGTCGAGACGGGCTATCAAAACAATACGTCGTTTACCTTCGAGAACGGAAATCACAACACCAGTGCCATCTGGCCTTATTCACCTGCCGGCCAGGCTGCTTTCTTGAAAGACCTTATTGCCGCGCTTACCGATTACAAGAATGTCACGGGACTCTACTATTGGCAGCCTGAGGAATGTGGTAATGGCGCCGATGCTAGCGGTAATAAACGAGTGATGGCCGAATGGGACAATCGCGGTTTCTGGGAGTTGAAATCTGAGAGCAGCAGCCATCATCTGAACAGCGCCACAGCCCTGATGACCCTGAAAACATTCATCAGCAGTAGTAGCGGCGACGACACACAAACCGATATTTCCAGCCAGTTTAACAATCTGGACTTTGAGAGCTGCGAAAAGAGTGGTGAAAGCATCACCTCTTGCCCGGGGTGGACCATCAACTACGAACAAGGATGGGGCAGCATCTGGCCTGTGATTGTCAACGAATGGCACTCAGCCCTCGCAGACGGTAATTGTTTCCAGGCGTGGGTGGCAGCAAATAACTCGCTGGCCGCCGGCAACATCATCTCACAGAGTCTGGAGAATATGCCTGCTGGCACCTATACCATCACGGCCAAGGTACACACCGACTACAATGGCATCTACCTGTTTGCCAACGACGACGCACAGCTCGTCAGCACAGCATCGTCGTGGGGAACGGCCTATGAGACGAAAGTCACCACCACACTCACCGAGACAGGCACCATCACACTCGGTCTGAAATTGAACAGTGCCACCCCGGCAGCGGGCAGCGAAATCAATTTGTATGCCGATAACTTCAAGTGTTTCAGTCAGACGTCCGGAATCGAAGTGGGCAGCATCAAACCACAAAACACGGTCAATGCCAACAAGGTCTATACGCTCGACGGCCGCCGGGTTTCTTCTATCGAACAGGCACCTAGTGGCATCTATATCATAGGTAATAAAAAAGTAATCAAGAAGTAGGGCAAGAGCCGGTTTGCCTTGGGCAACAATCAGATTCCAACGAGTTTTTTGATGCCTTCAAATTGGGAGTTAATTACGCTCCAATTAGCCATTAATTCCCTTCCAATTAGGCATTAATTACGCTCTAATTAGGCATTAATTACACTCCAATTAGGCATTAATTAGACTCTAATTAGGCATTAATTAGACTCTAACTAGGCATTAATTAGACTACAACTAGGCATTAATTGGAGTCTAATTCATCATTAATTGCAACTTCATAAGGTTGGAGTCGCAAAAGACGGAGTATTGTCCAAACTCCCAAACTCCTAAACTCCCAAACTCCTAAAGGATGTTCAAACCATTTGTATACTAATTAACTCCCAAACTCCTAAAGGATGTTCAAACCATTTGTATACTAATTAGAACCTATTTAGGCCTCTCCGGGGGGTGGTAAATTACTACAATCTCACCCACAAAGCGACACCTGTTGCACCGATGGCTACATCGTAACGGCGACGTTTGCCTGTGATCTTTCTGCCCAGCCAGTAACCAGCCTCGGTGGAAAGGATGCCGATGCCCGCCCCAGCCAACACATCGGCCCAATGGTGATGGTTGTTGTGGACGCGCTCAATGGCGATGCCCGTGGCTGCCGCATAACCTGCTATGCCTATCCACGGCGAGATGTGGCGTGTCTCCTTGAAAAGTACGGAGGCACCGGTGAAGGCCAGTGAGGTGTGTCCCGACGGGAAAGAATGGTGGTCGGAGCCGTCGGGGCGCTCCGAACGGATGAGCGGCTTCAGCGAATAGGTGACGGCCGCATCGATGGCGAAGGAAGCGGCGGTATTGACAGCCGCCTGCTTCCAGTCGTATTTGTCTTGCGCCACGACACTCATGGCGCAAGACAAAAGGATGAGAATCAGCAGTTTTCTCAATGCTTATGCGTTTTGATGACACCCACGCAACAAGCACCGATGACCAGCAGAATGCCCGAGACCACCATCATCGACGACTGGTGACTGCCTATCAGCGAGAGGATGAAACCACCACAAAGGGCAGCCACAATTTGCGGGATGCAGATGGTACCGTTGAAGAGGCCCAGATAGGCCCCCATGTGACCGTATCCCTGCAGGGCATTCGTCACGAAGGTGAACGGCATGGCAAGCATGGCAGCCCAGGCGCAGCCGATGAGCAGGAACGGAATGAACTGCACATACTGGTTGTGGATGAACGGAACCATGGCAAAGCCGACAGCACCCAGCAGCAGACTCAGGGCATAGGCTGTCTTGGTGTTCTTGAAGCGCGGCAGAACGGCTGCCCAGATGACACTGCCCACGGCCTGGACGGCAAACAGGATGCCCACCCAGTTACCAGCCGTCTGGAACGACTCACTGGCCGGATTGGTGGTGTCCCAAACGGTCTCGGCAATGGCTCCCGTACTGTAGTTCCACATATAGAGGAAGGCTGCCCAGCAGAAGAACTGCACCAAGCCCACCTTCCAGAACGTAGAGGGTGCATTCTTGAGCAGGGTAATCCAGTTGGCACTCTCCTCCTTCTCCTCCGACACCGGATTGTATTCGGCATACTCCTTCGGAGGCCACTCCTTCACCTTCAGGGTGGTGTAGATGACACACAGGATGAGGATGGCCGCACCGATATAGAACGACCAGATGACCGAGTCGGGCACCACGCCCTCGGGGGCCACGTTGCTGATGCCGATGGCTGTGAACACAAAGGGGAACAGATAGCCAGCCACACTGCCGGCATTACAGAGGAACGACTGGATGCTGTAGGCCTTGGCCTTCTGAGGCTCGTTCACCATGTCGCCCACCAGCATCTTAAACGGTTGCATGGCCATATTGATGCTCGTGTCGAGGAACATCAGGGCTATCAAGCCAAAAATCATAGCGGCCGAGACGGTCAGTCCCAGCGACCCCGAATTAGGCAGCAGGCACATCACCAGCACGGCCATGGCAGCACCTACGAAGAGATAGGGAATGCGGCGGCCGAAGCGCGTCCATGTCTTATCGGACAAAGTACCGACAATCGGTTGCACGAGGATTCCCATCAGTGGTGGAAGAATCCAGAAATAGCTCAGGTTGTGGGGGTCGGCACCCAGAGTAGCAAAGATACGCGAGATGTTCGCACTCTGCAAAGCATAGGCAATCTGTACGCCAAAGAATCCGAAACTCAGATTCCACAGGCTCCAAAACGATAGATTCGGTTTTTGTTTCATGTTCTTAATGCATAATTAATAATGCATAATGCATAATATACTATGAATTGCTAGTGATTCAAAATGTATAATAGAGCATCACACATTAGGTTGTTATATGTTGTTTTTCTTCTGTTTGTATGGTCTTTACGATAGACATCAGAAGTCTTAGCAGCTCTCCGCAATCATTTAGCAGACTTTCGGCTTCTTCCTTAGTAATATATTCAGTATCTCGTAGCAGTTCTATCCAGAACTCCGATTCACTAGCTTCTTTTAGTGAAATACTCATCTTGGCTCTAAATTCAGCTTTTGAGATTCCCCTGATAGCTTCCTTTATGTTTGCGCCAATACTTGTGCCACTGCGCAGCAATTGTTTGCCGATTACATAATCGTGTTTTTCCTCACACAAATATTTGTACAGATTGACACATCGCACAGCAAATTTGTAACTTTTGAGGGCAATAATGTTATCTTCTTTTTGTTTCATATATATTGATCATTAACAGAAACTTTATTCTCCATTATATATTATGCATTATGCATTATGCATTATGAATTATGCATTACCTCGTTGTCCCTCTGATAATCAGGCGGGTGCGGACCACACGGCGCTCTATTTTCCCTTCGGGAATGGTGCCTTCGACATGGCCAATGAGCACATCGACAGCCTCGGCACCCACCATCGGGCCTCGCTGCTCGACCGTGGTGAGCATGGGATCGCAGGCCACCGCCCTCTGACCATTGGTAAACCCACAGATGGAGATGTCTTGCGGCACTCGCAGTCCCATGCGCTTGACCGTATAGAGAATGCCGATGGCCGTGTCGTCGTTCACGGCAAAGAAAGCGTCGGGACGGTTTGCTTTGCGCAACACCTCGGGGGTGATGGCCTCCGCATCGGTACGGTTGTCACAGACGCCACACAGGCCCTCGTCGAACGACAGGTGGTGCTTGAGCAGCGCATCCTTATAGCCGTTGAAACGGTTCTTCGAGATTTCCAATTGCATGGGCGAGCCGTAGAAGGCGATGCGCTTGCAGCCGGTCTCGATGAGATGGTTCACCGCATTGAAGGCACCCATATAGTCGTCGACCACCACGCGGCTGGCATTGATGCCCGTGCAGATACGGTCGTAGAACACCAGGGGCACGCCACTGTCGATCAGCCGCTGGAAATGGCCATAGTCGCGCGTATCCTTGGCCTGCGAGACGATGATGCCGCAAACCTTGTTCTCGAAGAATGACTGGCAGATGCGCACCTCGCGCTCGTAGCGCTCGTCGCTCTGCGCCACCATGATGCGGTAGCCTCTCGACGAAGCTTCCTCCTCAATACCCGAGAGGATGCTGGAGAAATAGAAATGAGCGATCTCGGGCACGATGACTCCAATCACCTTCATGGGTTTCTGCCGGCTGTGACGCAACGACTCGGCCAGCATGTTGGGAATAAAATTATGTTCACGCGCGTACGCCTGTATCTGAGCCCTGCGCTCAGCACTGATGCGCGGGCTGTCTTGCAAGGCACGCGAGACAGTGGCCACCGACACGCCAAACGCGCTGGCAATGTCCTTCATCGTTATCTGCTTCAGCTCTTTCATCAGTTAGGTTTCAGACTATGGTTGTTGTTATTTCTGTGACAAAGATAAAACAAAATCTAACACGATGTTCTTCAAATCGTTTTGATTCACCGTGTTTAGTAATGCAAACGTTTGCGCAACAGAAATATTGTTTTTCAGGGAGAAAAAAGTACAACATATTTTGAAACATGCTATATTTGCACACGATTTTATAACTATAAGCCTCAACTAACTAGCTGAAAAAGAATTAACATAAAACTATTATAACGTTAACTTAAAAATAATGTAGAATGATGAAGCAGGTAGAATTCAAGATTCCTGTTAGGATGCTGACCTTCCTATTGGGTCTCTTCCTATCAATCAGTGCCTTTGCACAGCAGATTACTGTCAATGGCCACGTGAAAGATGCTACCGGCGAAGGCATCATCGGCGCTACTGTCCGTGTTGAGGGACAACAGGGCGGCGTGGTGACCGACTTCGACGGTAACTTCGTAATTAAAGCCAATCAGGGCGCTATCATCACGGTAAGCTACGTGGGCTATCAAGAGGTCCGTGTCGCCGCTGCTCCTCAACTGGAAATCGTGCTGCAAGACGATGCCCAGCTGCTGAACGACGTGGTGGTCATCGGTTACGGCCGTGCCAAGAAAAACGACTTGACCGGTTCGGTTACTGCTATCAAGCCCGATGAGTTAAGTCACGGTTTGCAGACAAGTGCCGACGACATGCTGTCTGGTAAGGTGGCAGGTCTGAACATCGTCAGTGAGGGCGGTTCTCCTGGTGCCGGCTCAAAGATTCGTATCCGTGGCGGTTCGTCTCTTTCTGCATCCAACGACCCACTCTATGTGGTTGACGGTTTGCAGCTCGACCCTGCCGGTATCTCTGGCATGAACCCATTGGCATCTATCAACCCGAACGATATTGAGAGCTTCACAGTCCTGAAAGATGCGTCGGCAACCGCTATCTACGGTTCACGTGCTTCTAACGGTGTGATTATCATTACCACGAAGAAGGGTAGAGCAGGCCAAAAGGCCAAAGTGTCATACAATGGTAATGTCTCTGTCTCTGTGAAGAAAAAGACCATCGATGTGTTCGACGGTCCTGGCTTCCAGAAGTTCGTCAGCGAGACCTTTGGCGAGGACAGCCCCGAGTATGCTTTGCTGGGTTACACCGATGCGAGTGGTGTGCAGCAGTTTGCCAATACCGACTGGCAGAATGAGATTTACCGTCCAGCCATTTCGACCGACCACAACATCACGGTCACTGGTGGCACAGCCCACATGCCTTATCGCGTGTCAGGCGGCTTTACCAGTCAGGATGGTATCGTCAAGTCGACCTTCTTCCGCCGTTACACAGGCAGCTTCAACCTTGCTCCGGTTCTGTTTAAAGACCATCTGCGCCTGAATATCTCAGGTAAGGTGATGTCGGCTCAGCGCCGTTGGGACAACGGTGCAATTGGCTCAGCTGCCGCTATGGATCCCACCAAGCCCATCCGTCTGAATCAAGACAAGTACAACAAGTACTTTAACGGTTACTACCAGTGGGCAAAGGCTGCAGGATTCCCCAACGACAATACCTGGGAATATGCTTTCGACGGCAACGCCGTTGCCAACCCTGTCGCTCTCGTAGAGAACAACGGAACCAAGTCGAATGCTACCACATTGCAGGGCAATGTTGCCATCGACTATTCTATCCACGGTCTGGAAGACTTGCATGTTCTTGCCAATCTGGCTGGAAACTACACCACCGCCAAGCAAGACACGCATAACAGTCCTTACACCACTTCCAGCTACTACTATGGCTGGGACGGCTGGAGCAAAAACAAGAACTACAACAATATCTTCAACATCTTCCTGCAGTACACCAAAGAACTGAAAGAAGACGTTCACAATCTGGACGTGCAGGTTGGTTACGAGTGGCAGCGCTACCATGCGTGGAGCGACAACTACGGCCATGGAACGATTCCTCAGACAGCTTCTGTGGGTGCCGGCAGCAAATACAATGAGCCTACTGGTATCACGGAGTGGGAGTCAGAGAACCGCCTGCGCTCTTGGATCGGCCGTTTGAACTACACGTTGCTGAACCGCTACCTCTTCACGTTCACCATGCGTGCCGACGGTTCGTCGCGCTTCGCCAAGGGTCATGAGTGGGGCTACTTCCCTGCAGCAGCTTTCGCTTGGCGCGTGAAAGAAGAGGCTTTCCTGAAAGATGTTGAGGCCATCAGCGACTTGAAGTTCCGTCTGACATACGGTAAGACCGGTCAGCAGAACATTGGTTATGATTTCTACTACATCCCGGCCTTCACGACGAACTACGACCATGCATACTATCCGCTGTTCGGTAACGGACAGACCGTTCGCCCGGGTGTTTTCAACTCTGATCTGACATGGGAGAAGACCACCACCTACGATGTAGGTTTCGACCTCTCGCTCTGGAACGACCGCGTGGCTCTGACCGCCGACTGGTACTATCGTAAGACCACCGACCTGATTAATAATATTTATGTTCCCGCAGGTGCTAACTTCGGTGCACAGACAGTGGGTAACATCGGTGAGCTCCACAACACGGGAGTAGAGTTTATGGCTACTGTTCGCCCCATCGTCTCTAAGGACCTGAACTGGGAAGTAACCTACAACTTCACCTATAACAAGAATAAGATTGATGATCTGGCTTCCGACCTTATCGAGCATGGTGGCATCGGCCTCTCGAAGAATGGTCAGGCTTATCAGACAGGTCACGCTTCAAGTGCCTTCTACGTTTATCGTCAGGTATACGATCAGAACGGAAACATCGTTCCTCATCCCTTCGTCGACCGCAACGGTAATGGCACACTCGACAGCGACGACCGCTACTTCTTCTATCGTGCCGATCCCGATGTGACCATGGGTCTGGGTTCGAAAGTGACCTATAAGAACTGGGACTTCAGTTTCAACTCTCGTGCCAGCTTCGGCAACCATGTCTTCAATGCCAACATCAACGGTACTTACATCAGCGGTCAGGGCTTGGGCTCGACACTTAACTTCATGCACAACATTCCTACGCTGGCGCTGAAGTATGGTCTGAAAGATGCCTCTGAGGCACAGCCTGCATCCGACTGCTGGATACAGAACGCCTCGTTCTTCAAGCTCGACAACTTCACTGTTGGTTATTCGTTCAAAAAGCTCTTTGGCGCAAACATCAGTGGCCGTGCTTATGTGACTGCACAGAATATTCTCACCATCACCGACTACGAAGGTCTTGATCCGGAGATTCAAAGCGGCATAGAAAGCAGCATTTATCCTCGTCCGTTCACCACCATTCTGGGTGTGAGTCTGAATTTCTAATCCTACCTTGTATCAATAAATAATAAGGAATAATCATTATGAATATGAAAGGTATTAAAAATATAATGGCTGTGGCCCTCATGGGTGTTGCTACACTGTGCTTTACCGCCTGTGCCGACGATGCCACTATTTTTGGTGGGTCATTACATCCGGACAACCCCAATCCACAGCAAAGCACAGAAGCTGATTATGATGGCATTCTGAATAAGATCTACGGCAATTTGGCCCTTACTGGTCTTACTGGTCCTCACGGAAACAGCGACCTTCCCAGTGATATCGACGAGGGTATGTCGGTGTTCATGCGTGTTGTTTGGTATGCCAACGAACTGTCTTCCGACGAGGCTCTCTGCGCTTGGCTTACCGATGCTGGTATTCCTGAGTTCAACCGTGGCACATGGGGCGACAACCATGCTTTGCTCCGTGGTTTGTACTATCGTTGCATGTTCGGCATTACCCTTGCCAATTTCTTCCTCGACAATGCTCCCGAGTCTCTCGAGGATTACAGTCATAAGGTGGCTGAGGTTCGTTTCATGCGCGCACTTTATTACTATTATCTGATGGATATGTTCGGCAATCCCCCGTTCATTACCCATGTGTCTGCCGAGGCTCCTGTACAGGCTACTCGTCTGGAAGTGTTCAATTTCATCGAGAGCGAAGTGAAGGATATCATTGGCGAGGGTGAGGGTTCTAACGTACTTGCCGCTGCCAAGAGCGTGAAATACGGTCGTGCAGACGTTGTGGCAGGCTACATGCTCCTCATGCGTATGTATCTGAATGCAGAGGTCTACACGGGTAAGGCCCGTTGGGAAGATGCCCGCAACTATGCAGAGAAAGCTATCAACTCAGGCTATTCTTTGAGTACTGCAGGCAAGAACGGTTATACAGGTTATCAGCTTCTGTTCATGGGCGACAACGACACCAATGGTGCTCAGAATGAGATTGTATTCCCCGTTCTGTTCGATGGTGAGCTCACTCAGAGCTGGGGCGGTGTATTCCTCTGCGCAGGTGCTGTGAACGCCGACGACATTGCTGCCTATCCTACAGGTATCACCAGCAACTGGGGTGGTATTCGTACAAAGAAGTACTTCATCCAGAAGTGGTTCCCCAACAACGATGCTCCCAGTGGCACTCCTGCCGACCTGATAGAGGCTGCCGGTGACGACCGTTGCCTGTTCATGACTCAGGGTCATGAGATGGAAATTGAGAACGAGGACAAGTTCCAGGAAGGCTATGGCTATGTGAAGTTCCTGAATACCCATGCTGATGGCAGTGAGACTCACAATGCCGAGCATACCGACTACGACTTCCCGCTCTTCCGTCTGGCTGAGGCTTACCTCACTTACGCAGAGGCTGACGCCCGTTTGAATGGAGGCCAAGTGAGTGGAAAGGGATTGGGTTATATCAAGGATTTGCGCAACCGCGCTCATGCCAATAGCAATATCAGCGTATTCTCGCTCTCTGATGTTGAAGATGAGTGGAGCCGCGAGTTCGGTTTCGAAGGCCGTCGTCGTGTTGACATGATTCGTTTTGGCAACTTCACAGGCGTGCGCCGAATATGGATTGGTGGAACTGCTGCAGGTGGTACCCTGTCAGACTATCGTTCTATCTTCCCATTACCTTCAAGCGATCTGGTTGCAAACGACAACCTGGTGCAGAATCCTGGCTATTAAATCCTGATGGAGCAAATGCCGGCGGTACTGCCGCCTGGCATCATCTAAAAGAAAGCAAACAGCAATTTTAAAACTCAATTGAAAATGAAAAAAATAAATATATTTGCATCTATGCTCTTGGCATTAGTAGCATTCTCTGCCTGCTCTACCGATCGCGATGAAAATCCCGTTCTGCAGATACCTACCAACGGCAGTTTCGTGCTCTATGCTCCTGGCATCACGGCCAATACCATTGACTTGGACAATAGTCAGAGCCTTACTTTCAAGGTCGACCAGCCCAACTATGGCTATACAGCTCATATCACCTATATGATGGAGTTTGCTGCATCTGAGAATGGTAGCTCTTGGTCTACTTGGCAGATGACTGATACTAGCAACGAGAATCCTTTGGCTATCACCGTTCCCACCAGCGAGATTGCTGGCGCCATCACCAATGGCTTGGTGGAACTGGGCCGCAGCGAGAGTGAGTTCCCACTGACTGCTAAAGTAAAAGCCCGCGTTCGCGCCTACCTCAACGGTATGGAGGATACTACCACTGTTTATTCGCAGGAAGTACAATTCACAGCTACCACTTCTTATGTGCTGCCTCCAGTTCCTGCGTTGTTGTTCTATATGGTTGGCGCTCTGCCTGGTTGGTCTGCTGAGGGTGCACTAACTGCTCTCCTATATCCAGAAGGTGGTGATGTATATACCTACACTTCTAAGTTCGTTGACGGAGATAATCCAGCCAAC